>Ga0315902_10000694_pt1 | contig 56603 bp, 40 predicted proteins | sample LakEriMetagenome_9_FD_203523 | JGI IMG/M metagenome (GOLD analysis project Ga0315902, IMG submission 203523) | Freshwater fungal communities from buoy surface, Lake Erie, Ohio, United States - Buoy 12 MA117 | ecosystem: Environmental > Aquatic > Freshwater > Lake > Lake biofilm | place: USA... | reverse complement strand
AATGTAATAAATGTGAAAGCACCTTTAAGTCTTTTCATGGTGTTAATGATATATTGACAGAATGTGTGGATTGTCATTCTATCAATACAATTAACAAAATCCCAACTCTTCTTACATCTTTACCAGAGCGAGATAAAGAAAAAACGGCGGCTGGTACTAGAGTAAAAGAAGCGATAGAAGACAACAGAAAGCTTTTGCTAGATAGTCAGAGTGACTATAAGAATAGGACAATGTAATATGATTTTTCTTACGTCTATAATATTAGGTATATCTATTGCTATTAATATAATTTTTGTTTGGTATACTCGTAAATTAGTGCAAAATTTATATTATGGTGTAAATAACGTAGATGAATTACAGAAATTATTAAATGAATATATTGCTTTATTGCAACCATTATTACAAATGGAAAATTATTATGGAGATCCTGTTTTGGCTTCTGCTATTACTAATACAAAAATAGTTATTGATGCTTGCAGTGTATATAAGAACTCAATTATTGAAAGTGAAAATGAAGAAATACAAGAAAAAGAAGATTCTTTTAACGAAAAAGAAGAAGTTAAAGAAAGAAAAGCAACAATTACCAAAATCTAATAAACCTTTAAAAAAGAATAAAAAACTTAAAAGCGTTTTAAAGATTGAAAAAAAAATAATTACTTTTCCAGTTACTCCTAAACAACAACCTATCGTTAAACAAGAACAAAAAGTAGTTAAAAATCAATATTTTACTAAATTACACGAAGAAGCAATTCTAGAATATGCTTCTATCTGTGATAATAATAAAAAAACTTATTTATATACTACCTTAATTGAGCCTGCTTTTCATGAAATGGTAGAAAAAATTGTATATACCTATAAGTTTAATTCATTACCAAATATTGATGATTTAAAAAGTGAATGCAAAATATTTTTAACTACAATTTTAGATAAATATGATTCCTCCAGAGGATCAAAAGCGTTTTCATATTTTTCTGTAATTACAAAAAATTGGTTTATACATAAAGTTAAAAAAAATAATAATAAAAAAGAAATTTACATTGAAGATATTAAAGATACTTCGCAAGAAAATGATTTAGTTTATGAAGAGTCATACGTTATTAATCGTGAAAAAGAGGAATTTTGGGCTGCATTAGAAAGTGAAATGCACAATTGGTTTGATAAAAGGTTAAAAGAAAATGAAATTAAAGTATATAAAGCAATATTATTATTATTTAAAGAAAGCGAAAACATAGAAATTTTTAATAAAAAAGCTATTTATTTGTATATGAGAGAAATAACTGGTTTAAACACAAAACAGGTTGTAAATAATCTTAAGAAATTTAAATATAAATATTATGAATTTCAAAAGAATTGGTATAATGGTAATATTTCTCATGTAAAATCAAGGATTTATAGTGATGAGTAATAGAAAAAGTCTTGAACAATATATAATTGATAGCACTAAAAATATCGAAGAAGACAGAGCGGTAACTACTAAACTATTAGAAGATCTTATAGTTACTATGGAAAAGCACAAAGAAGAAAAATATACTCATAAAAACTTTGGTGAAATAGCTGCTATGTATCTTGAAACACTACAACGTTCTAATGAGCAGCTAGTAAAAATAGCTGCTTTAGTACAAAGAAGTGATGGTGTTAAAGATGGTTTAAGCAAAAGTGAAAAAGATAACCTATTTGATTTAATTAAAGAGGGATAGTAAGTGTTACCACAAGGTATTAATCCTTTAACTGTTGATAGATCTAAACCGTTTATTGATATTAAAACTACAACCGTAGATGGAGTTGTAAGAGAAATTATTACCGATTACTATCTTCCAAATATCGTAGATGGTGTTAACGGGTTTTATGGTAGTGTCATAGAAGTTATTGACGATCCATCTAAGTTTGAAAACGGGTCTGGTTTTTCATTATTAACTTCTGCTAAATGGCTTACTGCTGCTTTGGGACAAATATTTTCTCCCGGTCAAATGGAGAAAAGATATAAAGTTAGAGTACCAAATTTAAACTCTAATCTTACAAATCCTTACAGTACAATAGATAAAAAAATTGCTGGTCTTGATCAGGCTAGAAAAGATAAAATACTATTACATTATAATGAATTTACATTATCGCCCACGGTCAATCAGACCCCAGTTTTAGGTGATATAGTATTTGTAACATACGGTAATTTACAAACTAGAACTGATGGCGTAATCATGTATAGAGTTGGCCCAGTTCCAACTGCTGCTGATTTAGCTAATTCTCCTTTAGGTGGTATTTTAAGACAATTCAACGGACTAATTAGTGGCGGTTTACTTGGACAAAATATACCCCCCGCACCGCCGCCGCCAGCAGGACCAGCGGCTGAATTACAGCAACTAGATATATCAATCCCAGTTAATGCCGCAATTAAAGGTAACCCATTAAATCCAAATCCAGATTTATATGCTAGGGTTATTGATCAGTTTTCTGTTGAAAATAATCCAAGATATGTTATAAGAGATGTATCTGGTGATTTTAAAAAAGATACCTTTTGTAACATTCTTGTTTATGATGTTACTAGAGCTATGGGGGCAGATGGTGGAGTATATTGGCTTACAAACAAAAGAGAACAAATACCAGAAGCTGATCATGATATAAGCACAAATGACAAATGGAAAAAAGATTATAGACCACAAAATGCTGATAATATGACCAGCTATTTACAAAGTGCTGCTGCTAAAAAGCGCGGTTGGCGTCAAGTAACAGCGATAGAAGCACAAATAGCCGCTAATATGGGCTTTTGTGTTATTAGCGGGGGTCATGGACACGTAACTGTAATTAGACCCGGTTCTATACGTATGTTGGGGGATGCCGATGATCCATTATGCTCTAGCGCTGGTGGTGATAATAAAAACGGTATTCCAAACAGTAGAAGCTATGGAAAATTACAAGGTATTTCATATCATGTATATGTATCTCCCAAGGCTCCTGCTGGTTTTTATGAAAGCAAGAGAGAACAATTAAAAGCAAAATATTTACCTATAGAAAAAAATATACAAGATTTAACTAATTCTGCTAATAGCCAGACTGATCCACAAAAAAAATATGAGATAGAATTAGAAATTTATAAATTAACTTTATTAGCTAGATCTTACGGTTCTTTGTTGCCAAAACGTAGAGCACCAGTAGAACCAAGAAAGCCATCTGCCGCTAACAAACCAAGACCTTCAAACGCTTCAAAAGCTTAATAGAGATATAATATGCCTACTGAAAATGAAAAAACAACGCCACAAGGTTTTGGAAATACAGAAAAACACGAACCTAATAATAATCCGGCATATAATCAAGCTCCCAATGATGTAGTTATAAAAGGAAATAGCAATTCTTTTATAGTTTTAGGTAGAGATAGACCCGGAGGCTTAAAAAGCGGCTATGGCGGTAAAGGACATAATAAAAGTGGAGCTATAGATATAGTTGCTGGTCGCGTTTCATCTATAAAAACAAGTGTAATAAATGGTCCTGTAAATCCTAATTTTGGTGCTGATTCTGCAAGAATTTATTTAACACAAAAAGGTGATATAGACGCTTATTTTAATATTCCTAGAGGCAATGCAGCATATAGTGTTGCTAGATCTGCTGTTGCTATGAAAGCAGACGACATTAGAATAATTGGCAGAGAAAGTGTAAAAATAGTCACTAAAACAGATGCTATAACTTCTACAAACGACTCTGTACTTGCCATTAATGGTGTACAATTAATAGCTAAAGATAATACTTATACCGATGAAGATATGCAACCAATGGTTAAAGGCAATAATCTTAGATCAGCTTTAGAAGTACTATCATCTAGAATATTTGATTTACAGGGTATATTACTTACTTTTATGCAGGCACAAGAGGCTTTTAATAGACAAGTACAAACGCATAAACACTACACAGATTATTATGCAAAACCAACACAAGAATCTAGAGAAGTTAATTTAGCAATGAAATCTTTTAGTATTACTATGAATGGAATAGTAAAACTAGATAATAATAAACAAGTATATAATTTAAGTTTGTTTTCTACTGACTATTTATCAGAAGGATCACAAAATTGCATTACCAGCAAGTATCATAAACTAAACTAATTATGGATTTTTTTGAAAATATTAAAATACCTCAAATAAGTAAAACGCCAACCCATAGGATACGCGGAGAAAATGCTTTTTTTATAAAATCAAACGATTCTGCTCCCAAAGGTATTTTATCTTTTAATACAGGTACAAGAACCCTACCAGTAAATACAGAAGTAATTGTTTTAGAACATGCCGTAGGGTACAAGTGCATTTGGACTAAAGTAAAATTCAATGAAGAAATAGGATTTTTAGAAACTAAAGTTCTAGAAGCATTGCAAAATACAAAGCCTTTTTGTGAAGTAAATATTAATTTTACTGCTGATGAATTTTCTATACAAACAAACTGGAAGGATAAAAGACCTAATCTAGTATATTATGATGAATATACTGGAAAGTTTTCTATTCATTATGAATTGCCATATGAAAAAGTAGACGGAAAAGAAGATTTATTAACAAAACTTGATGAAGCATACTTTTTAGGTACTAAAAGAATATTACAAGAAAATGGCAAGGTCTTTACTGATGATTATGTTAGAACTCTATTAAATAATTTTTATCAATTTGCACAAGTAGAAGAATATTTTTTCCCTTTAAGACCTTGCTCTACATTAAGAGCTTTAGTAACAATACCAAAAAAATATTTAGAAAGTGGAAGTATTAGAAAATCATTAACTTCTGTTTTATCTAATCCTCTCATACCAAATGAAAATCTTGGTAGTAGCACGGGAGATATTTTTAATAGACTTCCAAAAACAGGCGGTGGAATAATAGGCGAAGGACCAGCTGAAGATGGTGCAACTGTGCCTCATACTGTAATTGAGTATTCCTCGTTTATTGATTTTAAAAATCATATAAATAAGATTGCTAATAGAATAAAGCAAGTACAAATAGCTTTTGCTGCTGGTATAAACGGTTGGTACATTGAGCCTGCGGTGGATGTTAATCTAATAAAAGATTTATCTAATTTAATTAAGTTTTATGAATTAGTAAATAAATTATTAGAAAATAATATAAGTACAAATTTATTGTCCTCGCAGACACCATTGGATAGAGCAGGAGATATCGCTAGTGTAGTTAATACAGCAAAAGATGAACTATTAAATTTTATTTCTTTAGCAGATCCAGATTTTATTTGGAATGGTAAACTTTCTTTATATATAGAAGAGGGATTAAATTTATCATATATTGAATTTACAAATCCTTCTAATCAAAAAGAAATATTAAATATAGGTATTTTAGCATTTTTAGAAGATCCAATAGTCACAAACAAAACTCTAATAAATTATATTAAATCTATACCAATAGATTTGCTACCACCTCCTCCGTTTGGTGGAATAGTAGAAGCGCTTAGTAATATAGAAACACCTGAAATTAATTTTGAATTTCCCAATGAGTCTTCTTTGGTTAATTTCTTTTCTAATACTGATGAAACATCTGAAACAAATATTAATTCTGAAAATAAAATAAAAGAAAATATTCAAAAATTATCTACAGGCATTCAGACCGATATTAAAAATAATGCTAAAGCTGTTGAAAAAGGCATAGAAGATCTTAAGCAATTTGGTAGAAACTTTCTCCCCGAAGCTTTGGTAGAAGATTTTTTAAAAAATTTCTACTATCCTAAAATTTCTACTGCCAGAATGAATCCAATCGATCTAGCTAATTGTGTAGAAAATAATTATGATCGTATTACCAATATTATAAAAAATAAATTGCCTAATGAAGTAAAAACATATAGTGATTTTTTAGAAAAAGCACGTAGAGATGCTAATAAAAACGAAGGAGATATTTTTAAAAAGCTACAAGCCGATTTTAATGGTATACAAGATCCAAACGTGAGAGCACTTTTTGGTCTTGACCCAGATCCTGTAATAGATCCAAAAGATAATATTTTACAAGTAGCTAAGAAAAAAAGTAATCGTGTAATGGCCGGTTTAAATATAATTGACTGGCCTAGAATTATTGCAGAAGCATTAAAATGCCTATCAACAGAATTAGATCCAGAAGTTTTGCAATCTTTATTAAGCGTTTATAAGAGCGCTAGAGACTTTGTGGAAGATGCTCTATTGATAACTATATGCAATCCATATTTAAGCTCTATTTTACAAAAAATTAATTCATTACAATTACCAATATTACCAACTATTAATAGAAATCAATCACTAAGTGATTTATTAGTTGCTCAATTAATAAAAATAGTTAATGAATTATTAATTCTTTTAGTAAGACAATTGCTTAATTCTGCTATAAAAGGCTGTTTAACAAATCCAAAAAGTAACTTTGGTACAAATAATCCTGAAGGAATAAATAATTCTATTGATGCTGGCTTGGGCGCTAACGATCCTAACATTAATAGTTTATTAGATGATTTATTTAATGGGATTACGGATGATAATGGTATAATAGATCCAATCAAACAACAAGAAGCAGCAGAAAAATTAAAAAACTTAGTAGATGATATTATTACTTGTTTAACGCCTGAAGAATTATGTAGGATGCTATTAGGATATTCTGTTAATGATGAAGTATATGAAGTTATAATTTCAATAGTTAAGAGAAAATATAATACTCCAAATGCTGATTATAATTTGGCAAATAAATTAAATAACATTGATACAATAAAAGATTTATTTAAAAAAGTTGGCTCAAATACAGGTATCAATCTTACAATATGCCAAGATTTATTAAACAGAGCGCCAATTGATTCTTTTGAATTAAGATATAATTGTGACGCTGGGGCTGTAAGAAAAATAAGAGAACGATTATTATTAGATAAAGGCTTAACTGATGAGTTGGTAAATGACTTATTAAATGATATAAAAAATAAAAAAGAAAAAGAAGTAGAAGATTTATTGAATGCTTTAAATTCAAATAATCTTGAGGATATATTAAACATTTCTGCACCATCTACGAGATGCACTAAACAACCAGATGGTACAACTAAACCTCCAACACTAAATATAGCTCCATCAATAGATAATTTTAATGATATGTTGGGTGATTTTTTTAATGATTATTATGATTTATTTGATTCTGAGGCTTTAGATTGGTATAGAACTACATATTCAATTAAAAAATCAACAGAAAATAATACTTTAGTGTTTGATGAAGAAACAGGAAAAATTAAACCAACAGAAACTTCAATAGCTAATTTAAAAAATCTTTTTTCTTCTGAAAATGCAACTGCTATTGCAAATGGCAATACCGAACCAGATGAAATATTGATGTTTTATTTATTAAAAGATATATTACAAAATAATAAATATTCAATTAATAATACTAATGAATATTATAAACTTTTTGCTGATATAGATGGTTTTCAACAGCAATCATTAGATATTAATATTATTACTAATGAATTAAGAAATAATATTGAAATTGCAGAAAAATCTTTAAATTTATTTATTACTAGATTTTTAAACAAACTCGCTGCTTATACTGTATATACTGGTGGTAAATTTTTAGCTAATGGTATTAATGATTTTTTCCTTAATCCCTCTGTTTTATCTAATTCTGATATTTTGCAAAACATTGGTGAGGCAGCAGGTTATGCTGCTCAAAGTGATTTTGCTAAATTAATAAAAGTTTTTGATTTATTTGCAAGAAATAATCTTGCTGATGCTAAATCTTTACAAAAAGCAGCAACAGTCCTAGGATTAAATAATTCAGATCAAGCGGCTGCTTTCTTTTTGAGTTCTCAAGGTGCTCCTACATATTTAACGGTTATGGAATACATAACTAACAATATAAATCAATTAACCTCATTAATAAATACAATTTATTCTGTTGACATTACTACAGAAATATTAGTTTGGTTAAATGATGGTAGAAGACCATCAGCAGAAAGAGGCACTACCTCAACAGTTAATTTAGAAGAAAAAACACAAGTATTAAATTTCTTAAATGAAGCAATAAAAAATTATAGCTTAGTTAAAACATATTATCAAACTGTTTCCAATGTTGCTTTTACCTATCCTAAGTTTTCAATTGATTATAGTATTAATTCTTCTAAATTAAATATAGATAATAATTATTCTTTTTCAAATTATTCTAATAATAGATTATATGAATTATATGATATACAAATAAATAAAAACGCTACTCCATATATAAAAATAAAAAATGGACAAATATTACCAGAAGAAATAACTGATTATTTAAAAAATATATTAAACTTAAATCTCGTTTCTCTTAATAAAGAACTAGCCTATAATGAATTTATTAATCATAAAAAAACATTATATAATAAAATTATTACTATTGAAGAGTCTAACGATGTCGTAGGAAGCAATCCATATGCATTAGCTAACTCCTCTTGCTTAAAAAATATTCAACAAAGTATTCTTTCTGAATCAAATATTTTATTAAAAACCTATGTCATTACAAATGAATTACCAGAAGTAGAAAAAGAAGAAGATAAAAAAGGTCAATCATTAAAAAATGTTATTTTACCTTATACTTCTTATATCGGTGATGCATTAAAAACAGAAGTTACTAGTGATCAAAAGGCTTGTAAAAAGCGTCCACATTATCTTGACATAGACGATGTTAAGAGAGAAATGTTAACTAATAAAAGAGATGCTGTCTGCTTAGATGAAATAATTGAGGAAAAAGTTAAAAATAATGTACCTGTTAGAACAGATGAATTAGAAAATTTAGAAACAACAGAATCTCAAAATATCATGTTGTCTGGTCAATATAGATTAATGTTAAGAGTATTTTTACATGATATACTATTAAGAGGAATCGCTGTATTTGGCGTTTATGATCCTCAATCTTTAAGAAAAAATGAAGCATTCATAAACTTTATGGCCGATTTAGTAGAATCAGAAATTAGAGGTTATGATAATACAGTATTTAACTTATTCTTGAGTTATCTATATAAACAATATTTATTTAGAAATCCAAATTATGTTCCTACAAAAATAAGAGAAACTACATTAAAAAGAGATTTATTTATTGATGCGGTTAGAAAAGAATTAAAACAAAATGTTCTTGCTAAATTATCAAAAAGAATTTTAGAAGATACAAATAGAAATATTGTAACTGCCGAAGCAGCAACTGGTCCTGTTAATAATCTTATTGTATTTAAAAATATTTATAATTCTTATACCAATTTAAATAAATATATTATTTTTAGAGATGATGGTATATTTGTTAAAACTTTATCACAATCCAATCTTAGCGAATATGTAAAAATATTTGATGGCACTAAAGAACAATTTAGACAATCAATTGAATTCAAGGTTTTATTTGAATATTTTGTTCCATTAAATCATCATTTAAATTATTTATTTATGATAAACGTATTGTCAACTTCTACAAGAAGACAAGTAGTTAGTTCATTTAGAAAAACAAAACTTTCTTTTTTCTCTTCAATAAAAATTACACAAGCACACGGTTTACAAATTATTGCAGATCCTAATAATCCACAAGATATAGTTAATCTTGATGATGAAAACTTTTGGCAAGATTTTATAAGAGAAAGACTTGTAAAAACTCCTTTAGAAATTTTTAAAGGATTTATGGAAACAGGCGATCCTAATATAGCACTAGTTAATGCTGCATATAAATTAATTAAGAGTTTTGCTCCTGAGCAATCTTCTCTTATGATACCCGCTTTGTCTATTCCTTTGGGAATACCATTACCACCTCCATATGTTCTAGGTATAGTTCCATATAATAGTTTTATATTGGCAGCTGTATATTTTGCATCGGGAGTTTGGTATGACGACGATAAAAAACTCTCAGATAAATCTAAGAATACTTTCCTAGAAAGAATGTTAATTAATTCTACCAATCCTCAAAATATAAATTGTGAACAAGTACCAGAAAAAGAAAAAATTAATTTATCTAGCGAAGGATATTATGTTTGGGGTACCAATCCGCCAAATACATTTAAAGACTAATAGGAAAAAAATAAATGAGCGGTTATTCACCAATATTACCATTAATAGTTGATAAAATAGATGGTCCATATGCTTCTAATAAGGAAGCACAAGAAGCTATAAAACAAAATTTAAAAATGCTTTTATTAACCAATCCCGGTGAAAGAATAATGAATAGGGATTTTGGAGCAGGTATTAGAGCGCTATTGTTTGAACAAGATACAGAAAATTTAAGGCAAACAATATATGATAGGATAGAATCACAAATAAATAAATATTTAGATTATATAATTATTACTAATATATCTATAAATTCAATACCAGAATCAGAAAACGCTCTTTATGTTTTAATAAATTACAGAATTCCTTCTATTGGTTCCGAAGATCAACTAATTATTAATACAAGCTCTATTTAATATAGAGGAAATATAAATGGCTAAAAAAATAGTACCAATAAAGTATACTAGTCGTGACTTTCAAACCATTAAAGATGATTTAGTAGAGCACGCTAAAAGATATTATCCAAATACATATAAAGATTTTAGTGAAGCATCTTTTGGTTCTTTAATGATGGATACGGTAGCATATGTTGGTGACATATTATCATTTTATCTAGATTATCAGGCCAATGAAAGCTTTTTAGATACAGCTGCAGAATTTGACAATGTTATTAAAATTGGTAATCAGTTTGGTTACAAACATTCAAGTGCTAATTCTTCTACGGGCATAGCTTCATTTTATATAAGCGTTCCGGCAAATGCCACTGCTTTAGGACCAAATGCAACATATTTACCAGTATTAAAAAAAGGAAGTGTATTTTCTACTAGAAATAACACAAGATTTATATTAAATGACGATGTACGTTTTGATAATCCAAACAATGAAATAAGAATATTAAGAACAGAACCAACTACTGGAAGACCGTTATATTATGCCGTTAAAGCACTAGGGCCAGTTATTTCTGGTGTGATTGATTCGGAAACAATAACTATTGGGGCATATGAAAAATTTCGTAAAGTCACCTTATCTCAATTAGATATTGTTGAAATTTTATCGGTTACTGATTCTGAAGGTCATGAATATTATGAAGTAGATTTTCTATCACAAAATATTATTTATAGGTCTGTAACTAATAAAAATGCGAATGATTCTGTATTAGCAAAAGAAGTTTTAAAACCATTCATGGTACCAAGAAGATTTGTAATACAAAAAAGCTTAAGAGAAACAATATTACAGTTTGGTGCTAGTTCAGAAGCTTATATTAATGACACTAACACAATGTTAACTGAGCCTAGTAAAGTAGTGTTAAATATGCATGGAAAAGATTACATTTCTAGTACATACTTTGATCCTACTAGGTTAGCTACAAGCGATAAATTTGGCATTTCTCCTTCCAATACTACATTAACTATTACTTATAGATATAATATCAGTAATAGTTTTAATAACTTTTCTGTTAATTCATTAACTGATGTAGTTGCTGCTAATTTACAATTTAAAAACGAAAGTTCTCTAGACTCAGAATTGGTATCAATTGTTAAAAATAGCATTGAAATTAATAATGAAGCTCCAATTCTTGGAGATAATACCGAAGTAGATTCTGAAGATTTAAAAGTAAGAATAAAAAATACCTTTGCTACTCAAAATAGAGCAGTAACAAAGAGTGATTATACAAGTCTTATTTATTCTATGCCGTCTAAATATGGCTCTATTAAGAGAGTAAACATAGTAAGAGATGATAATTCTTTAAAAAGAAATTTAAATATATATGTTGTCTGTTCTGGAGAAGATGGTTTCTTAACAGCGCCAAACATTAGCGTAAAAAATAATATAAAAACTTGGATTTCTAAAAGTAAAATGATCAATGATTCAATAGATATCTTAGATGGAATTATTGTTAATTATGGAATAACTTTTCAGGCTGTCGGAAGAGCCGATAGAGCTAAGTATGATATTTTAAATGACGCAATAGCACAATTAAAAAGAGATTTTAGTTTATTACCAGAAATTGGAGAAACTTTTTCTATAAGTAACGTTTACGATAGTCTAAAAAAAGTTGATGGTATTTTAGATGTTACAAGAGTTGTTATTGAAGAAAAAGTTGGTGGCGTTTATTCTGACGCATCTTTTTCTTTTAAAGAAAACACCTCTGCTGATAATAGATATATAAAAGTTCCATTAAATGTTATTTTAGAATTAAAATATCCTAATGATGATATAAAAGGAACAATAATTTAATGTCCATAAAAAGATATATTGCATCAAAAGATACTACTATAACTGATGCTTTTGTAGAGGGTTTAATTAATAGAGCCAAAGAAGCTAATATGGGTGCAGCAGATTCTTTAGAAATTTTCTCTATTCTAGGACAAGCTACATCTGCATCGTTAGAGAAATCAAGAATTTTAATTGAATTCCCTATTAATAATATAATTTCTGATAGAAATTCTGGTGCTATTCCCGCTTCTGGTAGTACAAAATTTTATTTAAGAATGTTTAACGTAGAGCATCCTTTTACAGTACCAAGAAATTTTACTGTTAACGTAGCACCAGTTAGCGGCGCGTGGGTTGAAGGCTATGGCGTTGATTTAGATTCTTATTCTGATTATGGTTTTTCACAGTATTATAACGGCGAAGGATCTAATTGGTTATTTTCACAAAGAGACTATTATTGGTTTAATCAAGGAGGCGATTATTATACCGGTTCTTATATATTAAGCCAATCATTTTACAGTGGCTTAGAAGATATTGAATTAGATGTTACTGATATTTGCGAAAAATGGATCAATAATACTGTAGAAAATAATGGATTTTTAGTATTTCTATCTGGATCAGCTGAAAATGGTACAGCTAATGAAAGTTTTTATACTAAAAGATTTTCTTCAAGAACATCTGAGTTTTATTTTAATAGACCTTGTTTAGAAGTTAGATGGAATCCTTCTGTAACCGACGACAGAATATCTTTTTATGCGTCTAGTAGCCTTCTATCGGCAGAAGATAATATAATGAACTTATATTTTTATAATAAAATCAATGGTTTATTAAAAAACATTAATAATTCACCCAATTTAATTGTTAAATTCTACTCTGATTCAGAATATACACAACAAATTTCTGCTTCTTATTCGTTGGTTTCTAATCCCTTATCTGGTGTTTATAAATCACAAGTTTCTTTAAATACAACCGCTAGCGTCGTATATGATAAATGGTTTATTTCCTCCTCTCTTGTGCCTTGTTTTTCTAGTTCTTTTGACGTATATCAAAGAACTAATTATGATTATAATAATGATGAACAATATGTTATCAATATTTTTAATTTAAAGTCATATTATGATAATAATGAACAGGCAAAATTTAAAATATTTATTAGAAAACAAGATTGGCAACCAACAATTTATTCTAAAGCATACGATAGCATTGAAAATATAACAATTCCTAATTTATATTATAAAATTTTTAGATTTAATGATAATTATACAATAGTAGATTATTCAACCGGTTCTTTAGCTTATACTAAGACTTCATACGATTCTAATGGAAATTATTTTGATTTTGATATGAAAATTCTTGAAAAAGATTATGGATATGGTATAAAATTAGCTATTTGGGACGGTAGTGAATTAAAAGAATTTAGAAATATATTTAAGTTTAGGATTTCTTAAAAATGTCATTAAAAGATTTATTTGATAAAAAAGCAGATAAAATTGTTAGTAATAGCCAATTACAGCAATTATATGATCAAGCAGAATCTGAAGGATATTTAGACCAGATTGTTGAAGATAAAAATAGATTTTTACCATCTGTTGATTTTTCTAAAGCTGAAAATTTTGCTAGATATGGCTCTGCAGAAAAATATTATGTAGATGCAATAAAAAATATTTATCAAAGATATCCTTATGACGGTTCTAGAAAAGAAAAAGAAGAATGGAAAAATAATTCTTCTCAATTTGATCTGTATGTATTAGATAATGTTTATCCAAAAACTACTGGTTATGTATTATTAAGTGGTTCTAATGTTGTTGTTAGTAGCAATATTAGATCTTCTTCTTTACCACAATATATTTCTGTATTTGGTGGTCCAAACGCTGGTGCAGATAATAAGTTTGAAACTGGTAATATATATGATATTTCTAAGAATAGAGAGTCTAATTTAGGAATTACGCAGTTTGGTAATACAATAGAGTTTTGGTTTAAAGATTCCGTTGAATCTGGAAGTGCTTTGTCATCTGCTGAATATTGTTTATTTGATTTATGGAATGGTATAGCTAGTGGTAGTTCCGATTATACTAGATTAACAATAAGAAAAAATTATAATTTAAATGAAAATAATTTTTCTGTTTCATATATTTCAGGAACTTCTGGATTACCATTAACAACAATTGATTATAATTTTGATCCGTATAATTGGCATCATTATGCTTTTACTTTTAAAAATGATATAAATAATTCTTCTAATTTAGAAGTATGCTTATATGTAGATGGAAATTTACAAATTAAAGAAGTTTATAATTCTTCTGGAAATATTAAATTAGCAAATAATCTAGGATTAAAAGCTTATATTGGCTGCTATCAAGCAGATTCTTCGGGCGTTTCTACCATTTATAATACTTTAGGTTCTTCTTGTGGTTATTATGATGAATTTAGATTTTGGAAAGAATGTAGGAGTTCACAACAAATATTTAGAAATTGGTTTGATTCTGTAGGTGGCGGATCTAATACAGATGATTCCAACACTGAACTTGGTATATATTTTAAATTTAATGAAGGTATTATTAATACTTCGGCCATAAATGAAATTGATAAAATAATTTTGGATTATTCCGGTAGAATATCTAATGGTAATATAAATAATTATTCTTTAACTTGTAGAAATACAGGATCTGCGATTGATGAATATTTTCTTTCTACAAAAGAAACAAAAGATCCAATAATCTATTCTTCCAATAATTTAGTTGTTAATATTTTAGAAGAATATAGTATTTCTGGGTCTATATACGATCAAGAAAATTCTAGTAATATTTATAAATCTTTACCAAGTTGGATAATCGAAGAAGCTGAGTCCAAAGATCTAAACGATTTATCAAATTTAATTCAAATTATTTCTAGTTATTTTGACAGCTTACACATTCAAATACAAAGTTTACCAGATATAAAATCTATTAAATATGATGGATCATCTGATAAACCAAAGCCGTTTATTAATCAAATTTTATCATCTTATGGTTTTGAAATTAGTGATTTATTTAGTGAAGCAACATTCATTGAAGAAATCCTTTCTAAAAACGAAAATAAAAATTTTGATGATAAACTGTCAAATGTAAAAAATATTATTTATCAAAATATCTATAATAACCTATCTCACATATATAAATCAAAAGGCACTGAGGAATCGTTAAGAAACCTAATTAGATGCTTTGGTGTAGATGACGAATTAATAAAAATAAACCTTTATGCCAACAACTCAGAGTTTGAAATAAAAGATAAATTTATTTACTCTTCTAGACCCAAGAAAGTTATTAATTTTAACAGCCCAGAAACATATGAAGCTACAATATTTCAAAATATTATTTCTGGCGATAATACAACTATTGGTTATTTGCCTTATAGTTTAAAAAACTCTTCTATAGCTAATGTTGTTTCTAGCTCTTATCCATATATATACAATATACCAACAACTTTAGAAGCAGAGATAATATTTCCCAAAAAATTAACTACTGAATTTACTGATTATTGGCTAGCTAATTTTACTGAAGTGTCGCTGTTTGGTATTCATACGGCTGAACCATTTGAAAATGATTTTACATGGGGAAATGAAAAATATAATTTTCAAGTATATGCTATAAAAAGAGAATTAGATAGCAAAGATGTATATTTTAAACTAACCGGATCATTTGATGGGTATGGAGTAGAATTAACGTCTAGTTGGTATAATGATGTCTACGACGATACAAAATGGAATTTTGCCGTTAGAGTACATCCAGTAAATCTATATGAAGCTTATACAGTTACAGGAAGCGATAATAAAGATTATTTATTAGAGTTTGTAGGAATTAATAGTTTATTAGATACAGAGCAGAACAGTTCTTTTGTTCTTTCTGCATCAATACCAAAAACTAATGCTATTTCTTCCTTACAAACTAATAAAAGAATATATGCAGGCGCTCATTTAAATAATTTTACCGAAGAAACACTACAAAAAAGTGATATTAAAGTTTCACAAGTAAGATATTGGTTAGACTATATTTCTAACGATGAATTATTAATGCATTCATATGACATTGAAAACTATGGTGTAAAGAATGCAACTTGGGTTCCGCATTATTTGAAATCTTCTCCATATAGTACAATAGATGATATTTCTGGCACTGTTAATACTTTTACTAAGGCCGATACACTTATCTTAAATTGGAATTTTTCTGATATTACTTCTTCTAATAATTTAGGACAATTCACTATAAATGATTTTTCTTCTGGCTCAAAGCAAAATAATTTTAATTTTGCATTTGATTGGCTGGGATATATGTCAAACCAGAAATTTTCTGGATTGGGATATAATTTTCCAACAAATAGCACTCAAGTTATTAATAAAGATTATTTACATACTGCAAAATTACAATTTTTTGAAAACTTAAACGGTAATGATCTTATATCGATACCCGCAACTGATGATGTTACTAGAGAAAAAAGCTCTAAACCAATAAACTATTATATTTCTCTAGAAAAGAGCATGTCAGAAGTTGTTAATAATGAAATTATAAATTGGTTCTCTACTATCAATGAATTTAATAATTTAATTGGTGAGCCAATAGAAAGATATAAAAAAGAATATAGCAAATTAACCAATCTCAGAAAATTATTCTATTCTAGAGTTTCAAATACACCAGATTTTGAAAAGTTTTTTGATTTTTATAAATGGATAGATTCATCTATTTCACAGATGATTTATCAGTTACTACCTTTTTCTTCTAATAGTTCTGATAAAGTAAGAAATATTGTTGAAAATACTATTTTACAAAGAAATAAATACCAAAATAAATTACCTACATTAGAATTTAAAGGTGAAATAGTTGCCTTAGCTGCTTCAAATGGTATTGATTTTTCATATACATTACAAAATGCTCCTAGTAGTCCTGCTGGAAGTCTATGGTTAAAAAAACGAGTTGCCAGAACAACAGAAGGTTTAGTTGGAGATGAATATGTTAATACTCCGCTGGAGCCGCAAAACGATATTGATAGAGAAAAAATTCGTCAAGTAATAAATTATACTAATTTATATAAAGCACCAACATTTTATAGTGATGATACGCAAAATTTTTATGAAGGCAAAAAAGATATTTTAAGAATATTTAATAAACCTTATAAATTTTTAACTGATAAATTATTAGTAGTTGAAAATTCCATAGAACCTGTAGATATTATTAAATCTAAATCAAATACAGAATTTGTATTTGCTTCTGCAAGTCTTACAGCATCTGGACAGATTGTTCAACCAGTTAAAAAAATAAATACCTATAATAAAACATACGAATTTTTACAGGGTACTGGTCGTATTACTAATAATAAATCTTTTACACAGTTAGAAGGAAATGTTTCTGGTTCGTCTACAATTGCAACTGTTAGTGGTATAAATCTAGGATTTTATGATAGAACTTTGCCATCTAGAAGCTTGAATGAGTCTATAATAGTTGAGCGTTTTAGTGCTCCGGGTAGCCCAGAGGTTTTAAGTAGAGGTGCTTTAGACGAAGCCGCAGAAGAATATTCTGCTTATAACAGCACTAATTATAGAAATTATAAAGTTAGAAAAATTTTAAATACATGGCTGGCAGAAACTTCTAGTATTGATAGTAATAATCCTTCATATCATAAAGTTAATAAAAATGTTGCTAAATATCCTGCTAATGCGAGTGGAAGTAACATAAATTATCAATATGATAACGAATTTGTTGTTCATGCCATTCCTAGAAGCGATACTGGTTATACATGGATAAAGGCTTCTAATGAGAATACTAATAGTTTTAGCGGTTATTCAAATGATGAATATAATAGTCTAGATTTATCTATTTTATCTGGTAATCTTAAATTTATAGAATATGAAATTCCTATTACTTCTTTACTTCCATATAGCATGTCTAATTCTATTTCTTCAAGTACGAATTATCGTGGTACGCTATATGATTCTGGCTACACATCAAATTATGGAGCAAACGAAAAATATTATTTCACTGTTATTCCCACTTCTTCAAATGGTCAAACATATGATACTGGTATAAACATTACTTATAGCCTTTCTAGTAGTATTAGTTCTTCTATTAGTGGTAATTTATATAGCAAAATGAGAGTTTATTTTGCTGATGATCCAACATTATTAGAAAGCGGTAGTTTTGTTTTTCCAGATACATGGTATGCTGCCACGGCTGTTAATGGAGGAACAGAAGCACCATTTTATGTTTCTGGTTGTCTAGATAGCATGAAGATTAATAGTCCAAGTATTTATCCATATGTTGTTGAAGATCCAACGACAATTCACGGTATGGACATTAGTGGTAGTACTATATTTGTTGTTGGTAATTTTACACAAATAACAAGCTCTGTTGCTGGCGTAACATCAGTATATGGTGCTTTTGCTTATAATTACGAAACTAAAACATATTATGATGTATTTGCTGGTAGCTCTGATGGTCCATATGGTTCTCCACACACTGCTAGTTGGTGGGTACCATACGACGTTTTATATACTAGATTTAATGAACATGATTACTTAATTTTTTCACATGGCTCTAGAAATTATAGTAATCGTAATCAAATATATAATGGCAATAATAACGCTATATCAATTTATAATTTAACAAAAAAACAATGGAATACTTTTGCAAATGCAAAAGTTAATAACGATCCATATACTTATACTCAAGCCGGTTTGAAAAATATTGCTGATTCAGAAACAGGTGACAAATATAGAGTCGGAAGAGAGATTAGATTTTTTACATTTGATAATTTAACTCAATCTAATGGAGATATAGGTGTAATAAATGCTTTTCTTAGAGATGACAACGGCGACACAATATATCCTGATTCTTATTATGGAAGAAACAATGAAAGAAATATTACACGCTTTAGTATAGATCCTGCATCGCCAAGATTCTGCGTTGGATCGCTATATACTCAATTGTCGTTTAGATTTCCAGAAGATGGTATAACGACTACAGCTCCTTTAGTGCATACTTTTGTGCAAAATTCTAGTGGTTATGATTTATATGTTGCAGGTCAAGATTTAAGTGGTAATCTTAATGATGATCGCGCTTGGACAATGATCAAAATAAATTCTGATGGATCAAAAACTCCTGTGCCACATGATTCATTTTATACTATTGTTAGAGGTACTTCACCTGCTAATCAACCAATACGAAATATTAGACATGCCACTAAAATTATTGCTAGCGATTCAAAAATATGGATGTATGGTATAGGAAGTCAAAGATCTGGTTCTAGTTCATATGATAGTAGTCTAGCGGTTTCTAGTTATGATACCGTTACACAAACTTTTTCACATGTTACTGGCGGTGTCGATACTCCTGTTGATGGTGAAAGAAACGTCTATCGAGCTGAAGAATCTGAAGGGTTTTTCTTTTTAATAGGTAACTATGTTTATACTGTTGGTGAATATTTTTATAAAATTGATGCTAATAACCCCAAATATTTATCTTCTAGGTTATCTAAAACTACCCTATTAAGGTATAATACACAATATGATACAGACAATTATTTTGCCCCCGTAGTTGGTAATGGCGAATTAATGGGAATTGATAATTCTGGTGATGGTTCTGGAGAAAATATATTATTTATTGGTAATATTAATATAGGTAAAAATTTACCATTTTCTAATCCTAATCACGGCAAAATCTTTGCACCACAACCTTCTTATATGTATGATGTAGGAAAGAAATTGCAATTTAATTTCTTTAATGCTTCAAAATATAATGAATTAACATATCCTTCTAGAACATTTGGTAGCAATATAACAAGCTCTTTAGAGTATACTGGTTCTAATTTTTTAGTTACATGGACTTCTAATAATATTCTAGCTAGCGGTTTCCAATTAACATGGGATAAACAAACCCCAACAATAATTAATAGACAGGAATTTACAAATTATCTCGGCATCAGATCTAATGCTTCATCAGATTATTATTTCACTGATTTACAATTAGATATTGATTTATCATCTAGTCTTATAACATTTAATAACTCATCTTCTTATACTGCCTCTTATGGTTTAAATGATTATTTATTAAATTTAAATGGTCCTTATCAACATGCCTCTTGGCAACAAACAAGAACAGCAGAAAACAAATTTAATAAATATTTAAAGAAATTAAATTATATTACTGTTCAAGATAAGCCAATAATTGAAATTAAAATTAATGAAGATGGAACAAGAGAGGAATTTATAAGAAATAAAGGTTTAACTTTTACAAAATATAAAGAGCCAGTTGTTACATTTAATAAACCAATAAAACACAATATTATAGTAACTGGTTCTAAAGATCCTGTAGAAATTATTTCTAGTTATGATAATAATAAAAAATACTTTGCCAATAATGAACTATCAACAAGATTAGAGTTAAGTGAAAAAAGTACTTTCCAAGCGCACGATATATTTAAAAACTTAGAAAATGGACAATATACTCCAAAATCTGAAATATTAAATTCTACGTATGAACAAATAATTTATCCAAAAGAAAAAGATATAACATCAATAGACATTCGTTATAAAGATAACTATTCCGAAGTTTCAGGGTTTTCTAATAGCGGATACGATAGAAATGTTGCTAATATTAATACTATTTGGAAAGACAGTATTGATGATAGATTAAGAACAAATGCAATCAGTGCTAGTTTGATAAATACAATTAGCAGTTCTGTTAATTCTTTAAATATAAAAGACTATAGATTTATAACTGGTTCTAGTGTATCAAATTATAGTTCTTCTATAAGAAGATCCACTTCTTATAGAATATTTGATAATGTTAAGCTTTCTGTTACAAAAAGCTTAGTTAATAATTTTGATACTGTTTGGCCTTTAGATAATACATCTAGCATTAGCTATAGTGTTCCAAGTATTATTCTGTCTACAGGAGGAACAAGTTCTATATTTATAAATTCTTCTTACGCATCTGATTTAGCTGGAGCAGATGATTTATTTGAACTTGTAGAATATATGAAAATGCCTTTTAGTGGTTCATATAAATATGTCTCTAAGGCTTTGGAAGGTACAACTACGGAATCTACGATAGAATATTTTAATTATTTTGATCAATATAATTTAGATAGTGATATAACTAGACACTATATTACTAGACCTAAGCCATCATTAGTAAATAAAATTCATTTACCAGCAACCACTGCTATTACTGAAACTGATATTTCATATACAGAATATAGCTCTTATTTGTTTATCAATGAAGGATTTGCTTATAAAACAAATATAATTGCTGGAAAAAATCCTTGGTATAATTCATATGATGAATATTTTGAAAACATTGCTCCAATGTCTTCTAAGTATTCAAATGTCTCTGAATATAAAGTATCTGATCATATGGATTTCTTTGTAAAACAAAACAAAGGAGATTTCAAAGTATTAATTACTGGTAGTTACTTAAGTTTGTATGGGGCAACTAAAGATTTTATTAACTTAAGCTCAAGTAATAATAATACAGAGATTGTTAATACATTTATTTATGATGATGTTAATAAGGGTAATAAACTTTTAACATTAAAAGTAAATGGAATTAAAAAATTATTACCGTATAAAGGTTTTTATCCTAGTGACAGAAGCTTACAAATAGTAGACTTATTTCAAAAAAGCTTCTTTGGTTTTGAAAATTATACAGATTTTCAAAACTTAGAGAATTCAAATACAGATTTATCATTATTTGCAACAAGTAACTTAAGTGGAACAACTGGTGGTACTCCTATATTACAACAAATGCAAGCTGTATTGCAAACTATGTTTGCACCGGGTATTTTATATAACACTATAAAATCCGGTATTGCTGTTGATTGGCCTGTTATTTTAGAAAATACTGGAACTATCCCATATAGCTCCAGTTTATATTCTAATGCCTCAATTACATCTTCATTAACAATATATAACAAATCGACTTCTTCATATGATATTACTGAAAATATGTATCAATTCATGATTGATAAAGCTCCAACTACAAGAATGCCATTTGAATCTTTGCTAGATTTTAATACTGCATTTTCTTCTGAGCAGATCAAAGAAAAAGCTTTATTTTATTTAGATCCTACAAGATTATCAGTAGACGTAATAAGTGGTTCTGATCGTAATCTAATAAGAAATCCAAGCTATAATCTAACTAATGAAAATAGAAAAAATAAATCATCGGAATATCTAGATGAACGTTATAGATTAGCCATAAATAATTATTTAGCAGAAATACCAAACTTTTTCTTACAAAATGGACAATTAAATTCATTCATTTCTAAACCGGGACCATATTTTTTGCTACCGGATAAACGTTATGAAATGTATTTAGTTCTTTCAAAAGACACAGATTTAAAAATGGTTTTAGCGAATACTAGTTCTAAAATACGTTTTGATGATGTTGGTGTTAGAGTCTTTGATTCTTTAAGAAATGATTATATAAACATCCCAGAAGCTTCTGTGTTTGGTCCACCTTTTAGATATTTTGATATTTCTGATCAAGCAGAAAATAGCTATTCACACAGATTATACAAAGATCCAGCATATGCACCTTATGTTCCTCCATATTTTCACGGAGAACGAAAAGTAAAAATTTATTTGGATATTACTAAATCTAGTGATACTGATACTGGAAGATCATACGATCTAGAAGAAATAATGAGTAATGTAAAATATGAAGAAACATCAGACGATCTAGAAAAATTATTTACTTTAGGTAGTCAAGATATTAGATCTAATGTTAATAAAGTATCAGCCTCTTATATAAATTCTCCATCATATGTTGGTAGAATGCCACTATCTGCATCTATAAAACTTGACGGTATGACAAATGTAAAAGATGTTCAATATGATGCTAATGGTTATCCAATTGTTATTAGTGGTGATAAAAAAGCATGGGTTATTCAAACAAGATTTGAAACTCCCATACTAAACTTTAATAATGATTTAAATAAAAATCAATTATATTATACCAATTTTATCACTTCATCATTTAGTTCTACGAGCACTGGGTTCCCACTATTTTTTAGAACTGATCATTATAATTATTATATAAAAAACTCTATGTTAGGTATGTGGAGCGGCTATGGAGAGATACCAACAAATAATTCCATAAAACTTACTTTGGAATCTCCAACAGTAGCAAATGAAATATATTCTGTAACTCAAAGTTTGTCAAACAAATTAGGATTCTTACCCGATACAAAAAACATAGGTCAAATAGCTAAAAATAAAGAAATAAGCGAAGCAATAGTATTAATACCATATACAGAAAGATATAAAAATCACGATAATACTGGATTATATGCTAGAACAATACCTGAGATTTTGGGTGAAAATGATATTATTCTTTCAAAGGATATAGGAAAAGGTCCATATTATTTTGGAATTAATTCTACAACAATTAATAATATATTAGAGTTACCGTTTAGCAATCCTTCTACTACAATTGATATTATTAAAAAAGCAATTACAAAACAATCCACAAATACAAGTGTCAGTAATAATTCTATTTATAAAACTGTTAAATTAATGACAGAATATAATATTCCCAATCATTTAGATTGGGTAACTAACAGATCTATAGAACCTTTTGTAATGTATATTTTAGAATTTAAACACACATTAGATCAACAAGATCTAGCAGATATTTGGCAAGGTATTATGCCAAAAATAGCTATGAATCCAGAGCTAGAAAATGTTAACTTTACTCATGAATTAAACAATAATGAATTTTTTGAAGGCAAAACCCCACCACCAGATATTCGTTGGAAGGTATTTAAAGTTAAGAAAAAAGCAAAAAATAATTATTATGATTTAACATTAAATTCATCTGACGATGATAGATTTAAGTTTGTTCTTGGTAATTCTCAAGAGGCAATAACACCAGATTATTCTTATAATTGGCCTTATGATTTCTTTTCTCTTGTGGAACTAGTTAATATAGAAGCTAAATTAGAATCTGGTTTTAACATAATAAATAAAAATGATAATTCTATACAAAAAAATATACAAAATATATTAACGAGATCTGATAACTTAACAATAAAACCAGTAAATAATGCTCTTAGTAATTTTATTAGTAAAAAAATTAAAATATAGGTAAATTATATGTCGTTTTTTGATTCTAAAGAAGAAATAATAGATATTGAATTAACAAATCATGGTAAATATTTGTTATCAAAAGGCAAATTTAAACCTGAATACTATGCTTTTTTTGATGATGAAATAGTTTATGATTCCTCGTATATAATGCTTACTGAATCTCAAAATAGTATTCAGGCAAGAATTTTAGATGATACGCCAACTTTTAAACCACAATATTCATTTGTCGGAGCAGAAGAAAGGGTTAATACGACAGAAATTCTTGATTTCTATGCTCCAGATTCTTTATTAAGAAAAGAGAATAGCTTTTCTACTGAAAAATTTTTTGCTTCTACGTTACCTTTGGGTAAATCATCATATGATAAAGAATATTTACCTGCTTGGAGTGTGCAATTTGTTAATGGTAATGGCTTAGTAGATACAAGTAATTATAAACCTCGTTTGACAGGAATAGTTTCTGGTGCCTTATCTTTTATAAACATTCCACAAATAACATTAGAAAAAAATTTATATGAAATAATCTTTTCTGATGTTCCAACTACTGATGAAAAGAATTTTACCTTACTTGGTGCAACGGCTGATTTATCTTCTTACGCTTTTTATAAAGAAAGTTATAATTTAATTGGAATAATAGAAAATAATGTTGATGATATAAAAGAAAATTTTGAAATTGAAGTTTTTATAAAAGAACAAATCTCTCCAGAAGAATCATCTTGGAAACAATTAAGTTTTCGTAAAAAACCAACATATATAAAAAATAATATTTTATTAACAGTTCCAGAAGATAATTATATATCCCAAGCACCAGAATTAGAAGACTCTAGTTTTGTTGAACATTTTTTTGAAATATTAGTAGACGATGAAATAGAATTACCTCCAGAAGCAAAAGCTAAAATTACTATATATGATTCTGATGTCGTTATACCACCATGTCCAGATCCAGAGAATCCATGTTGTCCAGACTTACAGCAAAATTAGGAATAAAATAAATGTTTTTTAAATTTTCACAACAAGAAGTTATAAATTCTAAAAATTTATTATTTCCTTTAATTAATGATTTTGAATTAAGTTCATTTATTATTAATAGCGACAATAATTCTAATTTAATTAAGTTTTCCATTTCTGTTCGTGATTCTTACAAACAACCAAAAATATTTAATATTTTAAATACAAAAAAGTATATGAAAATTAAAGTTTTTGAGATATTAAACGAACAACAAAAAACTTCTTTATCTAATATCGATTCTATTACAAAATTAAACAAATTTATTTACAATAATAAATTAAATTATGTAAATATAAATGCTGGATATGATTTTGTTGGTGATATAAAAAATAAAAATTTTCATTATTTAGAAAATGGTTTTATAACTTTAAAATATGATTCGCAATATTCTACTAGTAATAATTTAAATAATTACTCTGTTGGTATAGTTTTTTATTATGATTATTCAGACTATAGCAATGAAAATGAAACGAAGCCGTCTGAAACTTCAGAAAAAACATTATTTGGAACTATAAAAGTCATTAATATATTTCAAAATTCTCAAATATTGTCTTTTTCTGCTGTACAAGATTTAAGAGTCGTAAATTCTATATTTAATAAAAATTTAAATTTTGATTCTCTTATACAACAAGAAAGCTATAGTAAGGTTTTAAAACTTCTATCTGAAAAACAGTTTAAAAATGTTAAAATAGGACAGTACTTTTCAAATGGCTATTTTTCCAGAAAACTTGATGGTAATTTAGGAATTTTATTTAATGTAAACAAATATAAATTATTAAAAGAGAATTCTCAATATATAAATAATTTTATTGATTCTCCTTTGGGTGATCAATATTTAAAACAATGCAAGATATCATCAATAAAAATTCTTAGAAGGCAAACAGATAAAAAAGATAAAACTTTATACGATAAAGCAGAAAATTCATATATTAAAGTAATAGAATCGGGTCAAATTGGTGATTATATACAGGAAAAAGATACCATTGATGGTAGTATAAAACAAATAGATTTATCTACTGATAATACAAGTGATTTTATAACTTTTGAAGCTGTAGATAAAAAGATTTTTTTAAAAACTAGTGGTTTTTATGAATACGGTGTGCAAATAAGTTTACTTGATGGTTTCACACAGTATTTACAACGCGTTGTAGATTTATTAAATAAACATAATGTAATAATTAAAAATTATCTTGAGCAAACTCATAAAACCGTTTCTACTGGTGATTTTGTAGAAAATTTCTACCCTCATAACGAATCAAGGATAATAAGCTTAAATGGCTATTATGATGTTATAGCCGACAAGTTCACAAATTATTTTAAATCTTTTGTTTATAAACAAAACTTTGAAAGAGATTTATTAGAAGCAGTTAAGTTGATGGTATCAGTTATAAAGTTCTTTAATAAAGATATTAACGAAGAACAGGTTATATTATCTTTAGTTAATATGATCAATCCCGCTATAGCTACAACATCTACTATAAACTATTTTTTACAAACTCATACAAAATTTACTAATCAAATTAGTATGTTAATAAATAACAATACTAATACTTTTATAGAAGTTGAAAATTGGTTTAAGAATGAAATAATTGATTGTAATAAAAAAATTAATATAGGCTATTCATTTTTAGACCTAAGCACTGAAAGTGGTTTGGGGCAGATTACAGGTGAAGTGTATAAAAATAAAATTTTAAATGATATTAAAAGATATGGTGGCGATAATTCATTATTTCCCGAACAGATAGATAGATCCATAGGCTTCGTAGCGCCAGAAATTATAAATTCTAAAAACTTTATATTAAATCTTAATAATATTGATTCAGACATAAATTATTATGATTCTTTTAACTATTCAGAAATTGAATTAGATATAAAGAACTATTTGTTTTCAAATAATCAAAATGATCAATATAAAATTTCTAATACTAATAATCAATTAAAACCAGAAATTCAAACATTAAAACAAAAAATGAATTCATTATTCAGTAATTTTGGTATTGTAAATCCTAATTCTCTTATCTATAATAATGATTTATTAAATCAGAGACAAAATAATAATTCTTCTACTATTCAAGATAATAATAATTGTGATCCAATTTTGCTGTTTCTGTCTTTATCAAAAAATTTAAATTTAGAAAAAAATGATTTTAATAATAAACAAATAACTAAAAATACAGTCGATGATTCTGATCCTAAATATTTAGAAATATTATCAACTTTGCCACCTTGTGCAGAGCTAATTTTTAGAAATAAATCTAAAGTTTTTCAAAATGATTTTAAATATTTGAATGATTTAACATTAAATTCAAAATTTTTGTTACTTTTTAATACTATTCATAAGGTTGAAATATTAACTTATCCAAATGGTAATATAAAAAATGAACTTTGGCAACCACTTACTAAAACACTTGTTAATACTCTAAATGGTACCAACAACTATTTATGTAGATTAACTCCCATATATAATCCAGATTTTAATTTGCAAAATTTTAATAATATTGAGCTTCCTATATATAATAAATATTTTATTCTTACTAATATTAATCCATTAAAATCTGTTTCTATAGCTACTATAGAATTACCAAAAAATCAAAGCTCCAATACTTTAAATAGACAGTTATTAAATGTGCAGCCGGTTGTAGAAAGATATTCTAAATCTTTTGAAAGCATTCCTTTATTTTCTTTACCACCTAGTTCAGAAGATCAAGCAATAGAAGATCAACAAGAAAGTGGCATTGCAAATCCGCCACCATTACCAGAAGATACGCCCATAATATTGGTAGGCGGTTTTGTAGGTACTGGTGATAATCGTGTAGACGAATATGGAATGCTTATAAATAATCCATTTCCAGCGGCTTTTCCAGCAGATGATATAGTATTAGATTTCTTTACTGGTGATCCTAATAATCCTTCTAAAATACCTTCACCCGATTTTATATATAGAGTAGCAGATGGTAAAGGTGGCTTTAAAAAATCGCCATCTATTTTAGAACTAAATTCTCGTAATAATGTCTATAGCATATCTGCAGATGGTACAATAACTATAAAAGATTTTGGGCTTGAGCCTACGGGAGAAAGTTTTATAGATGGAAAAATATATAAGCTTGCATATAATTATTATGAATTAAAAAAACGTCACGAAGCTAGAACGCCAAAAATGCAAGAGCCAGTAGTAGAAGATAATATCATAAAAAGCAAAGACGAAGTTGATGCTACAGATAGCATTAGCCAATTTGATGAACCTATACTTGGTCATGGAAAACATTATAGTATTGGTCATGGACAAATAATGGGCAAAAAAGATATTAGTGGAGCAGATCAATATCAATTGAAATCTAAAAATGGTCGTTATGCATTTACTATAGATAATAAAGCTAATACAAGAAATCAAATTAGAATTGTAGATACTACCACAGACACTGTTTTATGGAATATAGATTATCATGATGTTAAAATTTATCAAGCAAAAACTAGTTTTGCTGGCCTTGCAGCGATAGGAGGAAATGTCTTAGAGAGCCATACTATTAATGAAATAGCATTTTACAAAGGTCAATTAACAATTGATGCATACGTTGGTAGTGCGCGTAAAATTATTTTACGAATGGGTCCATATAGTAATGATACTAATTCTTATATGATTTTACAAGATGACGGTAATTTAGTTATATATAATGGTAGTGGTGTAGCTATATGGGAATCTAGTACTTACAAGCGTTCATATGGACCTAAGAATTTAAATCCGATAGGACAAGGCTCAGAAGTTCGTCTAGATGGTTTATGGGGTGGTGATAGCGCTGAACCATCTACCGGCCCATCCCCTTTTCAGGGTCAACTTACATAACTATAAAAAAATACTATGTCAAACACAAATCAAAAAATTGGTAAATCATCTAAAATTATTTCAAGAGATATATATGAATTTTCTTTTGATAAACTTAGAAATGCTATTAGTACTCAAAATTCTAATCTTGAAATTGTATTAAATAGAAATATATCTTTAGTTGATAATAAAGAAAATATAAATCTTTCTGATCAGACAATTGATGGAGAAATAACAATACTCTCTGATCAAAATACAATTAAAAAAATTAATGATGCGTTTGATGAAATAAAAGAAAATGTTTTCACTGATTTTAATATAAAATATAACAAACATTATGAAGAAAAACTAGATCCAGATTTACCAACTAATTCTGAGTTGGCAAGAATAAATAAACTATTATTTGGCGTTGATTTTGAATATAATAATTTTTATAAAGATTATGAAAATTATCTATTTATTAATAAAAATATACCAGAAATAAACTTACCTAATTTTTATGATATTATAGACAATGATTTAATTAATAAAGTTACTTTAGTAACAGATAACCCAAAAGAGTATTTTAATAATCCACAAGATATAATTTCTAGTACAAATTTACAAACTGATTTTGAAACTATTATTAATGATTCCTATTTTAGATTTGAAAAAAAACCTGACGGTACATTTAAATATTTAAGCATTGATGAATATTTAAAAAAATATAATTTTTTAAAAGATCAGTTTCCATTTAATACAAAAATAAAAATTTATAAACATTTAAAAGAAGAAAATAATTTCTCATCCTTAATTCACGATGAAGGTGTTTATTCAGCATTAATAAATTTTTTTATTTCAAATAATACAGAAAATATTTTAATACAAAAAGATTTTAATAAAAATATTATAACTAAAAATATTCAAGAATGTGTTTTGTCAGAACAATTTAAAAGATTTATTACCAATACTTATCAAGGGGATTCAATAGCGTTTTTTAGTAAGTTAAATTCTTTATCTGAAACAAAAGTAAAAAATTTTGCTCATATTTTATCTGGTAAAGAAGACTATACTGAGGTGATGGCTTACAAAATTGAAAAATATGAATATAATAGCGATAGTGTTCCAAAGTTATTACAAGTTTTTTATATACCAAATATTTCACAAAATACAATAGAATATATTGATTCACAAATATATACAAATAAAAATTATCTTTATAGAATTAAATTATTACTTTTTAGTTTTTCTTATAACTACAAATACACTAATAAGCAATTAGTTAATAATGGAATTAAATTATTTTATAATTATTCTCCAGTTGGAAAAATATTTGAATTAGACAGTAATCAATATGCTGATTCAATAGCAAATCATAAATTACCACCGATCAATCCAGATATTGAACTAATACCATATATTGGTGTATCAAATAAAATAAAATGCAACATTACAGCTGGTACTGGAGAAAAGATAGCAAAAATAGAGTTTTTTAATCTTAAAGAAGTGACTCAAATACCGAATCTGCAATTAATGCAACTGCTATCGCAAGTTCCAGTTGGTTCTGATCGTCTTAAGTATTCTTCTTCTATACCAATACGTCAATATCAAGTGTTTCGTAGTATTATTAAACCAAATAATTATTCTGATTTTGATCCTTATTTATATAAAGTAATAGACATAACAGATTCTTATTCTGTTTCTTTTGAAGATTCAATAAATTCAAATACTAAATATTATTATACATTTCGTTCTATAGATTATCAAGGAAGCGTGTCTAATCCAACAGATATATATGAATTAGAAATAATAAATGATAATGGAACTATAATTCCAAATATTAATATTATAGAATTAAATAAAAGTAATAAATTAAAAGTAGATACTAAACAGATGAGAGCTTTTATAAAAATACAGCCAGCAATTGCACAAAAAGTTCTCGAAAATATAAGCAATAATTCTGTTAAATTAGGTATTAATAAGGAATCTGTTTGGAACAGGGATTTTAAAATAAGAATAAAATCTAAACAAACTGGTAAAATAATAGATTTTAATATAAATTTTACCTATAATACAAAATCTTAACTATTTATGAGATAAGAGGATAAAAAAATGGCTTTTTTGGATAATAGTGGTGATATAATACTTGATGCGGTTTTAACTGATACCGGTAGAATGCGTTTGGCTAAAGGAGATGGATCATTTAAAATTGTTAAATTTGCCCTAGGAGATGATGAAATAAACTATGGTCTTTATGACAAAACGAATACCGGTGGTTCAGCATTTTATGACTTAGAAATAATGCAAACCCCAGTTCTTGAGGCGTTTACTAACAATGCTTCTTCCATGAAAAGCAAATTAATTTCTATATCAAGAAATAATCTTCTATATTTACCAGTTATAAAAGTTAATAATATTTCCAGAGGCGCGTCAAATTTTGCTGTTCAAAGCATGGTAGTAAATGGTTATATCTTAGCGGTTGATAGAGATACAGAGCGTTTCTTTACTGAAAATGCTAGTTTAACTTATAATGGTAGTTTAATATCTGCAAATGGTATTTTAAATGGTTTTTCAACTACTACTGGTTTAGAAATAAGAACAGATCAGGGTATAGATAATAGCGCTATTCCTCCTTCTACAGTTTTAGACCCAGACTTAAAAGAAACACAATACCTTGTAGAAATTGATAATAGATTTGGCTCTGTGGTTGATCCAAATGGTAATGTTGTTGCAACACCATCATATATTGATGATGATAATATAGCAACATATTATTTTTCTCAAGGCGTAGATATATCCTATGTTAGCGATATAGAAACTGTTGTCGATAATACTATAAGTAACAATGTTGCTCAAGTATTAGCTGGTGCTAGAGGCACAAAGTTAATGTTTAAAATTAAATCTTCTATTGATGTCTCTACAACAAGCTATCTATTTACTGAGTTAGGCACAAATATTACAAGTAATTTTGGTGGTGCTACTGGTTATAGTGACGTAAGAAGTATTCTAACAAGTGTTAGAGTTACTGGCGTTACAACAGGAAATTATGTCGATATTCCATTATTACTTGTTAAGAAAATAAGCTAAGAGGCCAAATATGTCTACAACTTACAAAACTTTTTTAGATGATGATGTAGTATCAACAAAAACACTATTACATGAAAATATTCCTATAACTGGTTCTATAGTTTCTAGCTCTGTTTATTTAACAAGCAGCATTAAATCATTTACTCATGGAATGTTTCAGAGTGTATATGATTATCCATATCTTAGCTCTTCCGCTAACCAGTTATTTGATATGTCGGTTGGACAAGCGGTTGGTTCTCCCGGTAGTAGTAGCTTATCAATAGATACTTTTGCTAAAAAGAAAATTAATATATATAATCAAATGGCTCAAGTTTTGGTTGGATATGATACTACGGGATCGATATTAAAATTTGATCGTGATGGTAATTCTGCTACAACTACTGATAACTATTATTCTATGTATTTCTTGAATTTTTCAAGATTATTAGTAAAAGATGAAATTAAAAAAGGTACATTTGACATGAGAATAGGTGCTGCTTCTAGTAGCGCTACACCTTTTACGAGCGTAGTAAGAGTTTATGATGCAAGCGGTAGTAGTAATTATTTAGTAAACTCGCCTGCTGGTGAATATGGTATTTTATATGCAGAAAATTATACGGGTACTCCTTTAGCCTCTGGTCAAACTAATAAAAGAGTAGGATTTGTATTTTATCAAGCTGGTGTAGTCGCTTTGTCTACTGGTTTGTTTACAAACTCTGGTACAACAAGCATTTTAACCTCTATGTCTGGCAATCAACAAGGACAGTTAGCTCAAGGTATTAATATGTCTGCTAACAATTCTTTAACATACGATGTTCAAAAGATGTTCCAAAGTGGCACTATAGAACAAACAAACGCCGGTCTTAGGTCTAGAATACAAAATATAACCTTCAATAATACTACCGAACTTAATTCGGCTATTCATTTTTGTAGAGTCAGTCATAATGATTTTAATTATAGCAGTAATCCTACATATTTATCTTCTAGTAAACTAGTAGTAAAAGATAAAAGTACTGACTCTCCAGTATCATATTTCACAACAGTAGGTCTTTATTCGCCAGATAATGAACTTTTGGCTGTGGCAAAACTATCAGAACCTTTGAAAAAAGACCCAACACAAGAGATGATATTACGAGTAAGATTGGATTATTAATATGTCATATAAAAAGTTTACAAATAACGATATTTTTTTTAATATTATTAAAAGTAAACCACATTATCAATTTAAAATACAAAACGGCAATATATTATTAAATAATTCTGATGGTTTTGTATATCTAAATAGTTTGTTGGTAGAACCGCCTGCTTTATTGGCATCTACCTGTGATATATCTCTAGATTTTTCTTGTGAAAATTCTCAATATGTAGCAGTAATATAGAGGAAATAAAATGTCATTAGATATTAAAGACGGAAATGGAGTTGCAAAAAAATTATTTACCACTATTACTGGCTCTGGTGATGCCGAACACATGCCGCATCATATTATACAAGATATTAGCGGTTCAAGCATTCAAAGTGTTATAGAGGCTTTAAATCAAATTTCTTCTTCTGTAAAAAGCGGTGGTTCAGTACAAACAATTACAGCATCATATCAAAATCCTGTACCAATTACTGGATCTATAAACGTAGACGTACAGATTTCAGATTTAATAACAGTAACTTCTAGTTTAGCCAATCCACTAATTGTTGGTTTATATGGTTCTAATAACAATAGAGCGTTTATTGATTCTAACGGAGCACAACTAGTAACATCCAGTAATACTGCTCCTGTTTATGTTTCTGCAAGTTTAACAAATCCAGTAGGAATTACTGGATCGACTACAGTTAATAATTTAACACAAACTAGTCATAATACTACAACCTATTCAGGACTTTTAACTCCAATTGGTTTAGTTGGTACTTCTGGCAATAGAGCAATTATTGATTCCAGTGGAGCACAGATAGTTACCTCTAGTGTTTCATCCCCTATATATGTGTCGTCTAGTTTGACTAATCCAATAGGTGTAACTGGTTCTGCGACAATTAATAATCTTGCTTTTACTAACTACAATGCTTCTACATACACTTCAAATGTTAATGCTGTAACTTTAGTTGGTTCTAGCAGTAATCGTGTTGATGTTGATTCTTATGGATCACAAAAAGTTGGTATCTTTGGTTCAACTAATAACAGAGTTTCTGTAGATTCAAGCGGTTCCTTAACTGTAACCTCTTCTTACATCAATCCTTTAGTTGTTACTGCTTCTTTCTTGCAGCCATTAGCAACAAAAACTAGTTCTTCCAATAGCGATTTTCAATATGTAAGAAACGTAGTACCAACTGGAACGATTAGAAACGTATTTAGCACTTCTAATAATACTATTAATTTTAATGATTTAACAAATTTTGGTGCTTTTCAAATTTGTTCTAATAATATTAACAGAAAAGGATTAACTATTAGTAATCCAACATCACAGAGATTATTTATAGCAATTGCAACACAGGCTTCTAGTAGTGATGCTGGAAGAAATGGTTTTGATTTAAACAACAATTCCAGTGATCCAAATAGTTATTCATTTATTATTTATCCGTCTGGTAGTTATTTTGCTGATTCGACAAACTCTACATTATTTTATGGTGGTTATTTTGTAAGTTCTTCAAATTCTTTAAGAATAATGGTTACGGAAACATATTAATATGTCTAATATTATATATCCAACTAATACTGGAGCGGCTGTAAAATTAGTTAGACCTCTTGCATTTAATAAATATACAACTAGTTCTGCTTTTACGGTTTGTGGTGCCGCATTATTTGACCCAGCAAGTAATTTTGTTAATTTGTCGGATGTAACTACTTTAGTAAATACAGTTAAGTTAGAAATATTAGGATTTGTAGAGAATTTAACAGATACTTTACAAGTTCAATTATATAATTTTTCTGATTCATCTGTTATACACACAGCGGCTATTACTTCTACAACCACTGATTTTTTCTTAAGTGGTGCATTAACTTTTCCATCGTCACAAAAAATGTATGAATTAAGGATAAGAAATTCTAGTGGTACTGGTGCAGTTACGCTTTTAAGCGCTAATTTAATAATAGACTATTCATTTGTTTAAGGATTAATTTTATGGCTAATGTAAAAACTTGGTATACAGATATGAATGTTTTGGTAACTGACGGAACATCTACCACTACAATAAACGGTAACTTATTATGGGGCCTAAAAGCGCTACTGAAAGGCGATATAACCGGCTCACATGGGATTAATGGCGCTGCTCCAACTAGTTCTTATTGGACATGCGTACGCAGCAGCGATGGAGTAACCGCTACTAATAGTGATTTGTGGGGAACTTCTTCTTATGATCATAGCAAAATGGTATATGGAGATAATTTAACCAATTATGCTGGACAGCCTTTATCTTGGATGACTTTAAGATCTCCTGAAGATTTAACCCCTTCTGGTCCATTATATTTATTACTACTATATTCTGGTCCTGATGCAACACAAACAGTTGGTGCTTTTATATCTAATACTGCTTTTACAAGCGGGACTACTGAATCAAGACCAACATCAAGTACTGAAATTTCTTTAGGTGGAATAACAGATAATAATAATATGACTTTATATTTAGGCTCCACACAAACTGGTACTTACAAATATCACCTTTGCAGAACATCTAATGGAACTTTCTGGTTTGCAGCTTCAAAAAATGGTTCTAATATGTTTGGCAGATTGCTAGGCGTTGGAAGTGTTTCAGAGGTTAGAAGTCCCGAAGGACAGCCTTGGTATGGTATTTGGTATGATGCATCTAACAATTACACAACAGATATTTTAAAAACAAATTTATTTTCTAATTTTAACATACCTTCTAGGACGCACAATAATTTGTATGATACATATCTAAATATTATTAGACCCGTTGGTGGTGATGAAGGCGGTAATGATGCTTTTGATAGGCCATCTACAAACGTACAAGGTGATCTAGATTCTTTCCCAGCATATCTTTTTTATAAGGGAAGTAATCAATCTGTTCAGTTTACCAGCGTTGGATTAAAAGGAAGATTAGATGATGTATTTATTAGTTCTTATCTTCCCGGTGCTGTATATCCAGCTAGCGGTGATGTAGAAAAAGTAGCTGTTGGTAGTATATGGTTGCCGTTTGATGTAGCGCCACAATTATAATAGGTACCCTTATGCCAGCATATGACTTTAATACAGGTTCAATATTTAATGAAACCTTTGTTCCATTAAGTTATATAAAAAGTAGACACCCATATTTTACTCTTAGCACTGTTAAAAGCACTTTACAAACTCAAGAATTTTATAAAATGAGAGCATATATAGCAGTTTCCAGTAGTTATACCACTTGGGTAAGTACTGGTTCTGTTGACACTACTGGAATTTTTAGCGGTTATCCAACATCTTCTTTAAGCGATATTACGGTTTTACCGCAATTTTCTTAAAATATGATATAATTACTATATCATGTCTTTATACTATCCTTTTTTACCAAAAAATAGCTCTCTTAACTCTTTTAAAAGCACTACCACAGCTTCTTTACAAGAGAAGTTATTTGGCGAGATAATTTCTGGATCATATCCTTATAGTTCTTCAATAAATATTACATATTTTAGTGGTTCAGATATTTCCTATCAACCAGAAAAAAAATATATTTATGCTTTAAAAAATATACTTAATTCATATTCAATTTATAGCGATCATTATACCTATAGTTCTTCTTTGAAATGGGATAAAAGAACTCAAAAAATAAAATTAATTAACATACCGTCTATATTTTTTGGTTCATCTTTAGATAAAGGATCAATTGAATTAGAGTATTATATATCTGGTACATTGATTGGAAAATTACAAGATAAAAATAAGAATGGTGAATTAATAGAAACTACTGGCAGTAATACCGGTAGTGTTGCCGGTGTTGTTTTATATAACGAAGGCTTAATCTTATTAACTGGCTCTTGGTCGCTAAACGATTCACACACAGAAAAATATATTTATAATCCCTCTACTATTGATAATCCACGCTGGATATATTGGGGCGCTGGTTTAAATGAAGCAAATAATACAACTCTAACTTCTAGCTATAACTTACTATTTGATGGAATAAACTATATTCCAACAATTACAATGTTTGCACATGCTGATAAGGGTGAATTTAATCACTCCAATAATCCAACATACACAAAGTTTCAAGAAATAATTAATAAACCGCCAATTGTATCAAGACATGGCTATTTTGAAAATGCAAGATTAGAAATTAAAAATACTACAAAATATTCGTATGAAAATTTTACTGGTAGTTTAGATAAACAAACCTATATATCAAAAATAGGTATATATGATGAAAATAAAAATTTGATAGCAGTTGCAAAATTATCTAAACCAGTTAGAAAACCAGAAAATCGTGATTTAACTTTTAAGTTAAAATTGGACATTTAAATGAGTAACATAAAACAAACAGAAAATACAAAAAATATTATTCTTGCACCAAGTAAAATAGAAACTGTAGATTCTGCTTTTTATGAATATGTTCAAAATTTAAATTTATATTGTAATACTATTTCTGGTTGGACAAAAATACCAGTCATTTGGTCATCAGCCGAGAGATCATTTCAAATAAAAGATAACAAAGAAATTAGAGATATACATGGCTCTTTAATACCACCAATTATATCTATTGAAAGAGCTAGTATAACTAAAGATCCAAACAAAAAAGGTAAATTTCAGGCAAATTTATCACCAAAACAAGATAAATATGTTATAACAAAAATTTTAAATCAAGATAAAACATCTAATTTTGCTAATGCTGATTCATTAAGAGCAAATAATCAAATTAATTTTAAAACTTCTAAAAAAAATAAAAAAATTGTTTATCAAAATATTTCTGTTCCAATACCGGTTTATTTAACAATTGAATATAAAATTAATATTTATACTAACTATCAATCACAAATGAATGAAGCGGTTCAACCATTTATGTCTAGAACAGCGCAAAATTATTTTATAATTGAAAAAGATGATCATAGATATGAATGCTTTATGAATCCAGATTTTACACAAGAAAGTATTGCTAATTTAGCCGAAGAAGAAAGAAAATATAAGTCTGTAGTAACTGTAAAAGTTCTTGGATATTTAATTGGTGAAGGTGAAAACCAAGAAAGACCTCAAATAGAAATCACAGAAAATGCTGTTGAAGTTCGCATTCCAAGAGAAACTGTGTTATCAAATTTAGATAAAGAGAAATAATTACTATGTCAACAAGGAACATAACCCTACTTAGTCCTAGTAAGGTTAGGCAAGAAAGAATACTAAAAATAGTAGATACGGGACCGGAGACAACTATGGCATATAAAAAAACATTTTTAATAGGTAATGGTACCGATTCTGTTTATACCATTTCTCATAATCTTAATACAAGAGAGGTTGTAGTGCAAGTAAGAGAAAACTTTGGTGATTTTTCTCTAGTGGAACCAGCGGTTACGTATGATTCTACCAATATAGTTTCTATAGATATGGGCGACGTTATAAATACAGACAGTTATTTAGTTATAGTTGTTGGTTAAATATACTTTTTTATTTTTTACCTACTAATTAATAGTAATTTAAGAAGTAATTATTAGCCCTTTAGGGCAAGGAAATAATATAATGGCAAATCCATTGAAGGTTTTGACAGCACTATCCGCTTCGTATGGTGCTGCCATTTCAGGTAGTTCAGGTTTACAAGTACAACAAGGTGGTTTAGTAGTTGATCAAGGTGGTATTACAATCAACAATAACACTGGTTTAGTTGTTAATTCAAACGGCGTTACTGTTAATAGTGGTGGTGCAAATATTACCGGTCAATTAACTGCTAATAGCGGTTTAGTAGTAACAAATGGTGCTGTACAAGTATCTAACGGTGGTATTAGCGGTTCTAGTACATTACAAGTAGGTGGTGACTCTACCTTAGCTGGCAATGTTACAGTTCAAGGTAATTTAACTGTTGCTGGTACTACAACCACTGTAAATTCTACTAATTTATTGATTTCTGATAAAAAAGTAGTATTCGCTTCTGGTTCTGCAACAGCCGCAGATGCAAGTACTGCTGGTATTTACCTTGGTAATGATACAAGCGCTGTAGCAAGTTTGCAATATGTATCTAGTGCTCTTGGTGCTTCTGGACATTCTTGGACATCAAGCGAAAATATAAATGTAGCAAGCGGTAAGGCATATAATTTAAATGGCACTAATGCATTAGTAAAAAACACTGGAGTTGCATCAGATTCTGATTTACATGCATTAAGCAATTCTATATACGGTTCCGTTTCAGTAGGTAACGTTGGTGCTACTTTAGCAAGCATTGGTGGTTTAAGAGCTGGTGCTGGTGCAACAATTTCTGGTTCTTCATATGTATTTATGAAGGCACCACAATTAATTCTTAGCGGCGCTACTGCTACTACTGTATCAAATGCATTAACTGTTCAAGGCATAACTACTTTACAAGGTGCATTAACTGCATCTGCTGTTAGCGGTACACGCGGTGATTATACCGAACTATTTGTAAATGGTGTAGCTGTTGGTGTTGGCTCTGGTGATATTACCGCTGTTCTAACTGGAAGCTCCAATTTAACTGGCGGTGGTTCTTCTGGTGATGTAACCATAGATTTAGCTAATAACATTAGCATTTCTTCTGTCACTGCAAGCGTTGGTGTAAGTGCAAGTGTATTCGTTCTTGCTGATGGTACACAACTTACTTCTTCAACACAATTTGGTGGCGGTGGTACTGGCGATGTTACCAAATCTGATATTAATACAATGTATGGTAACGTTCGCTTTGTTACTTCTTCTGTGCTTGATGCCAATGGTTATGTTGAGGTAAATCTAACAGACACTACTAATGGTGCAACATATTTTGCTACTGGTGATTTAAATAAAATCTCTGTTGACGTTATGACTCGTCCTACTGGAGATTCAAACTATTGGAATAATGATCTAGTATCGGTTAAATTAGAAGTATCAGCGAGCAAACTATGGGCTAAAATTGATGCACCAGCTTCGCCAAGTGCTAACTATCGCTTAATTGCAATTAATGAAAGCGATTTCAACATAGTCTAATAAAAAGTAAATATGTTTTTCAGAGGGGAGGCGAAAGCCTCCCTTTTGTTTTTTGTTATACTACTTATCACATACAAGGTGATATATGAAAAAAAAAGTAACTTATCTTTTAAAAGATTTTGATGCAATGATGAAAGAAATATTATCTCATACAAAAGATATAAAAAGTCAAGCAGAGTTATTAAAAAACAAAGAAGTAATTTTTAAAGAAGTAGATAAAATGTCAAAAAAATATGATAAAATTATAAAAGATATTTCTGAAAGGGATGAAGAATCCGAAAATGAAATACAAGTTTAATTTTATTCAAATCGCTAACTGGATGTATGTTTGTAGAGAAAACCTTTTTAATATTAGAAAAGACATATTAGATGAAAAACTAAGTAAAAATGAAGCAATAGAAAAATTACAAGCACAAAAGCGTCATTTATTACTAATTAAAGATATAGTAAATAAAAAAACATTTCTTCATGGTATACAACCGGAATTTTTAAGAAACTTTAAAAAAATAAAAGAAATGTATGATATAAAAGATTAACTGAGAAAAATAACACTATGGCCCGTAAACCAGTTAAAGTAATTACAGATCTACAAGTAAAAAAGCGCATTAAAAAAGTAGATAACAATGATAATGTTTTATTTGATGTATCTGGAACTTTAAGTAATGGTCACGTAAGTTCTTCTTTACCACTTACCGCATCTAGCATATATACTCCCGGTAATTTAATAGTAGAAGGAACTTTATCAGCTAAACAATTATCTATAACAGAAGTTACCACTTCTGTTGTTTATGAAAATGCCATATCTGCCTCTATAAACGCTTTATATGATGTTTCTGCTTCTAACGCTACAGCGGGTCAAGTACTGCAATGGAACGGAACTAGTTGGGTAGCGGCAGATGTTGCTGGAGGCGGCGGCGGTGGAGACATTACAGCGGTTATAGCTGGAACTAATTTATCTGGCGGTGGTACAACTGGTTCTGTAACATTAAATGTAGCAAACAGCATTAATTTAACAGCTGTAACTGCTTCATATTTTAGCGGTACATTTATTGGTAACGGTGCTCAATTAAATAATTTACCATTATCTAATTATGCAACTCTTTCTGGAGTTTCAGCATCATTTGCTACTCCAGCAGAAATAACTTCTTCATTAATTAATTATGCAACTAATGCTGGTGTTACTGGAGCGATTTCTAATTTAGCTTCTAAATCAGATGTAACTGGCGCTTTAAATAATTATGCTACTTTAACTGGTGTTTCATCTAGTTTTACTACTGCTGCTCAAATTACCGGTGCGCTTGCGATTTATGCAACAAAAACTGATGTAACGGGTGTATTGAGTGGTTATGCAACTTCTGCAAATGTTTCTGCATCATTTGTAACTCCTGCACAATTAACCGGTTCATTAAATTCTTATTTAACAATTTCTAACGCTTCTTCTTCTTTTGCAGAATTAAGCGATTTAACAGCATCTAATATATCTAATTTTACTAGTGATGTACGTTCACAATTTAGTGCTGGAACAGACATAGATATTTCTTCTGGTGTCATTTCGTATACTGGCACTGGCGGTGGTGGTGGTCTAACTAGTGTTGAAACAAGTGGAAGTATTACTGGTAGTGGTATTGTTGCTAATCCAATTACACTTAAAGATCCATTATTAATTGGTGTTGTCACTGCATCTTTAGGATTTAGTGGTAATTTAATAGGTACTGCAAGCTATTCTACATATGCTGCGACAGCTAGTTATGTACAAAATGCAGAATCAGCATCATATGTTTTAAACTCAGTAAGTTCTAGTTTTTCAACCAATTCTTTAACAGCTTCTACTTCATATATTGGTGCGGCAGAAGATGGCGATTATACAGATGGGTTATTTACTGATATAACTACAACTACACCAGTGGGGACAGTCGTGGATAGATTTAATGAAATATTAAAAGCACTCGCTCCACCACCAGCACCTAATCTTTCTAATGTAGAAAGAACTGCTGGTACAGTTGGAACTAGTAGATATTTAGCGTTTGGAACCGGAATAAATGATATTAGCGGCTATACTGCTGTTACTGCTTCATTAACTGGTTTACCAAATATTGCTTTTGCTAATAATTTCACATCAAGTCTTGGACCATCAGGAACTGGAACTGGATATATAAGATTAGGTGTTTATGCTGCTCCTGTAGTTATTACAATGTCGCTTAATAATGCCACAACAGCAAACTCAAGTTCATATACAAATTATCCAGCAAAAGCATATAATGTATCTGCTGATGGTATTGGCACATATAAATTAGAAGTTAATGGCACTGATTTAACTCCTACTGGTTCTACAACAACTACTGCTTCTGCAAATACAGCAACGTTTGTATTAACAACCGCTAATACAGGAACATTTATTACATCAGGTCAGGGACTAGATTTATTTAGACATCGTACTGGTACTGTTGGTATTCCAACAAGCTCTTGGAGAAATGGTCATAATTATGCAAGAGTAACACATGTTTCTTCTCTTGGTACACATACTACAAATCATATTGATTGGGTATATGATCCAACTGGCTCTTCTGGTGTTGAAGCATATACATTTACTACACCAACTTCTGCATCATTTAGTGCTACTGGTCAAAAGAGTTTATCTGGCGTTAAATATTATACTAGTATAACTTATAATTTCTCTAGTAGTATTGATAATTATTATAAAAATACTTATTCCACTTCTGGGTTAACTATAGGATCAGTAACTACTGGTTTAACTACTGCTGCTATTACTATTCCAACTCCTACATTAAACACTAGCAACATTCAATTTAGCAATTTACATACATTTAATCAAGGGTATAGAATCTTAAACGGAACTCTAACTTCTACTCTTACTGCTGCTAATGGTTTAGGTAAAACTGGCTCTACAGTATTAACAACAAATACAATATTATATGATAATATAAATTCACCTGCCAACACTACCGTTATAGAATATTTTCTATCAGAAAATTATCGTGGATCTTCTGGTAGTTATGATACGCAAACAAGTGCTTCTAATGCAATTGGTTCTTTTTCAAGCGGCTCCTCTTTGGCTTCTGGAGAATTAGCAGTTTATAATGGCGCTGTTAGATATCCAACTCAGCTATTAAACAGTGGAAATATATCTGGATCTGGTATTACGCACATGATTTCTGGTCAACCAAATTATTCCGGCGTGACTGACAACAGAGGTTATTTTCGCGTATTTCAAAACGGCTCTAGTGCCATAGCATCATTTACGTTAGCTTTTACTGGATCTTCTGGTATTACAATAGTTCCTTATAATACTGCTTTAGGAACTAATTCCGCTAGAGTATGGATTAAAGTTCCCGGTAAAACCGGTTGGAGAGATATTAGCACAAGCGCTCCGGGTTCTACTTCTGGTATAGCATTAAATGATAACGTTGGCGCTCTACAAGGTAGTATTACAACCACAAGTACAACTTCTCAACATACTGTTAACTTATTAACAGAAGCTTTAGCACCAAGTGAATATTTCTTATTAAAAATTGAAGCCTCTAGTGCATTTACTAATAATATTAGTCGAATTACTATTACAGGTTTATAGGCAAATAATATGGCTTTAACAGAAAAAAACCAGTTACTGATAGCGTTTAAAAAATTATATGGTAAAAGCCATACTAATGCTAAATTTGGTATTTTCAACGAAAGTATCGCTTCCTCAGTACAATTAGGGATAGATAAAATATTTGGTGAAAGCATCCCTGTTTCACCAAGTAGTTCATTGTATAGCATAACTGATGGTACAGTTGAAAAAATTAAATTTAATGTTGTAGGTATTGAACTTTCTACTTATGCCAGCACATTAGGTTCATTAGCTAATACAACGATTGACGAAGAGGGTGATACTTCTACTAACGGTATACACGCATTTAAACTAGTATTGCCAAGCGATTACCAAACCAATTCTTCTAATCCAAATAAAGGCATAACTCCTTTTGTTAATTCTACCACTGCTTCTGACACTAATGGTACTTTACAACTAATTCCACCATCATTTGGTGATATTTATAGTGCTGAAGTTAGTAGTTCAAGCGGAATAATTGGTGGTTTGGATGCAGAAGATTATTATATTGACTACTATTCTGGTATATTATTTGTGCAAGATATCAGTAGAGTTCCTACAGCTGTAACTGCCTATGCTTATATTGGTGATTATGGTGCAGTTAGTGCAAGCTTTGCTACCACTGCTTCTTTTGCTGTTTCTGCTAGTTATGCTGCAAATGCTGTTGGTATGTCCACCAGTACTTATAATTCTTTAAGAGAAATAACTACTGGGAGTTTTGATGCAGACGGTACAAAAATAATAGAATTAAGTAAATTTGCTGATACAGATATAGATTTAGTATCTGTAAATGTATTTACAAAACCAAATGGTGCTACATATTATACAAATGATTTAATATCTGTGCAAATATCTGGTAATCTTAATAACAAATTGAGTGTTTATATAAGCTCACCAGTTTATTCATCATCAGATAATTATAAATTAATAGTTGTTAAAGAAAGTGTATAGTAATGTATCTTGGTTTAGATATTAGTACATCAATAACTGGCATAACTATATTAGATTTAAGTGGTAATATGGTATTAAATGAAGTTGTTGATATGCGATCTAAGAAATATAAATCTTTTTTTGATAAAGCTAAAGCAGTACAGCGGCGGCTGGCACAGTTAAAAAATGCTTATAATATAGAAAAAATATTTATAGAACAATCTTTGCAAGCTTTTAGACCCGGATTGAGCAGCGCACAGGTAATATTGACTCTTGGAAAATTTAATGGCATAGTATCTTGGATATGTTATGAGATTTTTGGATTTGAGCCTGAGTATATTGGTGCTTCAACAGCTAGAAAAAGTCTTAATATTAAAGTTGAGCGTGGACAAAATGCTAAAGAAGTTGTTTTAAAGAACGTTTTAGCACTTGAAAGTGGTTTTAAGGTAGATTATACTCCTAAAGGCAATCCAGTAGCAGGATCTTTTGATCGTGCAGATAGCTATGTAATTGCAAAAGCGGGTTATTTATCTTGTCAGAACATAAAAAAATAAAAATCTTAAAAGAAGTTCTTGGAGAAAGTAATTCTGCTGGTTCAGAATTACTATTTTTTTGTCCTAAATGTAAGCATCATAAGAAAAAACTTAGTGTAAATCTTGAAAAAGATGCCTTCAAGTGCTGGGTTTGTGATTGGCACGGCAAATCATTACGTAGAATAATATTGCGTTTTGGTGATTATAAACAACAAAAAGAATGGAACGAACTTTCAGGTATAGTAGAAATAACAGATTATGAAAAAATCTTTTCTTCTACTTTAAATTCTGAAAAAGAAGAAGAAATAGCTTTACCAAATGAATTTATTTCTCTTTGTAATAAAGATGTTTCATTAAATTCTCTTGAAGCGCGTAGATATCTTAAAGAAAGAGGTATATCTAAAGAAGATATTCTATTTTGGAAAATGGGATATGCTGTTTCTGGTGATTATGAAGGTAGAATTATCATTCCTTCATTTAATACAGAAGGAAAATTGAATTATTTTATAGCACGTAGATATGATAATAAAAATTGGATGAGATATAAAAATCCAAAATTTAATAAAGATATTATATTTAATGAGTTAATGATAGATTGGAACAGTGATATTACAATAGTTGAAGGTGTATTTGATGCGATTAAAGCAAAGAATGCTATTCCTTTGCTTGGTTCTACTTTAAGAGAAGAATCAAAACTTTTTAATCAAATTATTAAACACGATTCTGCTGTTTATATAGCTTTAGATCCTGATGCGGAAAAGAAAGCGGATAAATTGATAAAATGTTTATTATCTTACGATGCAGAAATATACAAAATAAATATTCCTAATGGTCGTGATGTTGGCGATATGTCAAATGAAGAATTTTTAGAATGTAAAAAGAATGCAACGTCTATTAAAAGTAATGATTATATGTTAATAAGAAAGATTATGAGTATATAAAATGAAAAAAATATTTTTTTCTTTAGTATTTTTATTATCTAGTAATACTTTTGCTATACCAACCACCTATGATTCTGAAATAAAACAATTTATTTATATTAGTCTTAAGGATATTCAATATAAACAAAACATTTTGAATAAAATGCATTCTTTAATGCAATATTTTGTAAAAAATAACAATATATATGCTGCTAACAAGATAAATCTCACTATTTATTATATTGAAGTATTTGATATTGAGAATCTACCTGAAGAACAACAAAAAGTAATACTTTTTTTTATTAAAAATGTCTAATGACAACAAGTATAGCCCAAAAACTATTTTTACATTATTAAAAATAATGCTTTCAATTAGAAATGATCTTTCTAAAGAACAAAAAGAAGCAGTTTATAGATTAGCAGAACAAATGATTTATAAAAATCGCAAACAAGACTATGAAGATAAGCAAACATTTACTTTCACAGATTATAAAAGAAGAAATTAAACTTGTTTTATATGATGAAGATGCTGTAAAAGAAATAATTCAAATTTTTATTTCTTATAGAAATTGGATTAGTAAAAATCCAACTAAAAAAAATAATATTATTCCTAATATAGAAAAAAAATTAAAGAGAATTGCTCCTCATATGTCAAGTAAAGATATACTTGATTCATTAGAAGGTAAAATAGATAGACAGTTATTTAGTTTTGCAAAAAATGTATTAATGCGTGATAAAAATATTAGTACTCAATCAGACAAACTAGATAATTATGAGATGTCTATAACACCCGACGAACAAAACGTTTATCAAGTATATAATAAACAAGATCCTGATCCCGGTTTCATGCGCGTACCAAAAGATGATGAAGCATACGATCAAGAGGACGTTAGAAAAGATAGAAAAACACTTGTTAAATAACGTTCTATAGACAATCCTACTATTCTATTGTATAGTGCCCGTAAGAATCAACTTAACGGGCATTTTTGTATCATGTATTATAGTCCGATTGGAGAATAAATGAAAATTGCACATATTGCCGATACACACATTAAAAATTTAAAATATCACGATGAATATCGTGAAGTGTTTTCAAAAATATATGACATTCTTAAGCAAGAAAACGTACAATTAATTATTCATTGTGGTGATATCGCCCACACCAAAACACAAATTAGTCCAGAATTTGTTGAAATGGCTGGTGATTTTTTCATGAACTTGGCTTCTATTGCACCAACACATATTATTCTCGGTAATCATGATGTAAATTTGAAAAACGAATCAAGACAAGATTCTATTTCTCCTATAATTAAAGCTTTAAATTTACCAAACTTATTTCTTCATAAATATTCTGGCGAAATCTCAATTAATGAACACATCAGCCTAAATGTGATGAGTATTATTGATGAGGACAAATGGATAAAGCCAAGTAACGCCGAAAGAATTAATATTGGTTTATATCATGGTGCAATTTCTGGAATTGTTACCGATACAGGCTACCGTCTAGAAGACGGTGTACATCTTGTAGATGTTTATGAAGGCCATGATTATGTATTTCTTGGTGATATTCATAAAACAAATCAATTTATTGATAAAGAAGGAAAAGTTCGCTATCCCGGTTCGACTGTCCAGCAAGGTTTTGCTGAAACGGACGATAAAGGATTTTTAATTTGGGACATAAGGGGAAAAGATGATTTCAACTGCAAACACTACGCTATACCAAATCCTAAACCATATATCAATATTTATTTGGACAGCAGCGGTAGTGTTCCAGATGATACTGTCATTCCTAATGCTAGAATTCGTGTTATCGCTGACAAAAGTGTTTCATTGGATAAAGTCAAAAAAGCACTAGAAATTGTTAAAAGCCGTTATCAACCAGAAAGTCTAACTTTCGTTAACAAAGCTGTTGTTTCAAAAGACGCAACAACCGCGAGTACTATTCAACATTCAGAAAATTTGCGAGATTTGGCTGTTCAAGAAAAGCTTATTCGTGAATATCTTAAGGATTTTAAGGCCGAAGAAGAAATACTTAATAAAGTAATAGAATTAAACAAAAAGTTTTCTTCTGCTATTGAAGAAAGTGAAGATATTTTACGTAATGTAAAATGGAAAATTAAAACTCTTGAATGGGATAATTTGTTTAATTATGGTGAAGGCAATAAAATCGATTTTCAAAACCTTAACGGCGTTGTTGGTATATTTGGTAAAAATTATAGCGGTAAATCTTCAGTTATTGATAGTCTCCTTTATACTGTTTTTAACACCACATCCAAAAATAATCGCAAAAATCTTAATGTTATTAACCAAAATGCAGAATCTGCGCGTGGAAAAATTGAAATAGATATCGATGGTGAAAATTATACTATCGAACGTAAATCTGACAAGTATATTAAAAAGTCCAAAGGAGTAGAGAACACAGAAGCTAAAACAGATGTATTGTTTACAAGTGATGGATCGTCACAGAATGGTCTTGCACGTAATGATACAGATAAAAATATACGTAAATTTCTCGGTACTGTAGATGATTTTTTCTTAACATCTATGGCTAGCCAATTTGGTTACTTGTCTTTTATTACCGAAGGTTCAACAAAGCGTAAAGAGATACTTGCTAAATTTTTAGATCTAGAAAATTTTGAAAAGAAATTTAAAATGGCTAAAGAAGAAAGTGCAGAATTAAAAGTTCTCCTCAAGAAACTTGAGGGTACTGATTATAAACGTGATATTGCTAATGCAGAATTGCAACTGCAAATTATGCAAGATCAAATTATTGATAAAACTTTACAAATTAATTCTGTTAAACAAGCAATAGCAGATCTTAATAAAGAATTACACGATATTCAGAGAGAAATTGATAATGTTCCACAAGAGTTTATCGATTTTGATGAAATAAATCATAAACTTTCTAGTAGTCGAGTAGAGCATAAGCGTGTAGCAGAAGAAAATATTTCACTTCTTTCTGAGGTGGATAAGGCAAGTGATTTAGTTTTAAAGATTGATCAATTTATTTCTTCTATAGATCAGGAAGAGCTATCTAAAAAAGATAAAGAATTGGCAGTAATCGATGAAGAATTACAAAAGCTTAATAAGCTTTTTGCTTCTTTAGATACCGATTTGCGTAACGTAACTCACAAGATGAAACTTCTAGACGGTATCCCGTGTGGAGATAAATATCCAACATGCAAATTTATCAAAGATGCCTTTGAATCTAAATCTAAATTTAATAATTTATCTACTACTCATACAGAAATTAAATCTTCTATTGAAGAAAAAGAAAGAGCGTATGACGTTCTAGATTTAGAAGTATCTAATGGATGGAATAAGTTGTCAGAAATTACTAGAAAGAAAGAAGTTACAGTAGCTAAAATAAACTCTAATCAATTAAAAATTGAAAAAAATAATAATACATTATTGCAACTAGATATTTTGATTAAAGAATATGAAGAAAAAATTAATGTTTATGTGAATAATGCCAAAGCTGTTCAAAATTATGAGCAACTTATTAGTACAAGATCTGGTATCCGGTCTAAAATTGAAGAAAAAAACAAGATTCTATCTAATTTAGAACTAGAAACGCTTAATGTTCACAAAGAACATGCATCTATAAGTGCTAAATGTGATATATTTCGTCAACAAATGGAAGAATTAGAGCGTATTCGTAAAGAATATGCCTCTTATGACCTTTTATTAAAATGTATGCATCCAAATGGGATATCTTATGAGATTATCAAGAACAAATTACCCGATATTAATCAAGAAATTGCTAAAATACTGACAAATATAGTAGATTTCTCTATTTATTTAGAGAATGATGACGATAAACTAGATATTATGATTAAACATCCACGTTTTGATGCTAGACCATTAGAAATGGGCAGCGGTGCTGAGAAAACCCTCGCTTCTACGGCTATCAGACTAGCATTAATAAGTGTTACTACTTTGCCAATACCAGATATATTTATATTAGATGAACCCGGAACTGCTCTTGATGGTGAAAATTTGGAAGGATTTACAAAAATACTTGAATTAATTAAAGGATACTTTAAAACAGTGATACTTATTTCACATTTAGATAGTTTAAAGGATTCTGTAGATTTACAAATCATAATTGAACGTAAAGAAGGATATGCACACATAAGCATCTAGGAGGAAATATGAATGAGCTTAGTAAAAGACGAACTAAAAGAAGTGGAGGCAGACTTGAAGAAAGAAGATGAAAAACCAATTGAAGCTAGAAATGGTATTATTGACGTTATAGCTGGTAAGTTTATCTCAAGAAAGCTTCTTGTTTGGATTACTGGTACTGTTTTATTAGGTTTTGGTAAAATTACTCCTGATGAATGGACTGCTATTACACTTGGTTATGTAAGTATTGAAGGATTTGCTGATTTAGCTGTTAAATGGAAAAGAGGATAACTAAATGGAGACACTAAAGAAAATGTTTAAGAATGTAAAACTATGGTTAGGATTATTACTAGCAGGAGCATTAGCAAGCTTTCTTGTTATGCGTAAACATGTAGCAGATGGTTTAGAAAAAGAGCGTCAAGAGCAAGCCGCTAAAGAAGAAGCAGCTAAACTTGAAGCAGATAAGAAGCTTGCTGAAGAAAAGGCAAAGTTAGATGCAGAAAAAGCAGAAGCTGAAAAGAAAATAGAAGAAGAAAAGAGTGCAAAAGCAAAAGAAATAGTAGAAAAAGTAAAGAAAAAGAAAGAAGAACTAAAAGAATTATCTGATAAGGATAAAGATGGTTTTAAAAAACAAGTTGGTAAAGAATTAGGATTAAAAGAAAAGAAGAAAGGTAAAAAATCAAGCGATGAATAACCTTAAATTTCCTGTAGCACTTATTACGCTGCTAGCGTTCCTAGCGGCGCGAACTCCTATTGCCTACGCAGAAGAAGCTACGACTATTCCTTCTGAGGATGAAATTGGAGACTATGAATCTATGGAGAAAGGTGAAAAAGCTCCATATGATGGTTTATTATTTACCAATGAAGGTATTATTAAAATAATAACTAATAAACACTTGGAGTTAGATAAATTAAAATTAGATAAAGATACAGAAATTAAAAAACTACAACTAGATTTAGATATATTAAAAAAACAACATGATATAGAAGTAAAAATTACTAAAGATCTTAATGATAATCTGCTAAAATTAAAACAAGATAGAATTGATGGTTTAGAAAGCAGTAAAAAATGGGATGATGTTAAAATATTAGGAGCTTTAACTTTAGGAATAGTATTATCAGTTACAGTATTTTATGCAGCAGTACAAATAACTAAATAATATGAATAAAAAAGATCCAAATTATATTGCAGCTTTAGAAAAAGCTATAAAAGAAAAATATGGTGAGTTAGCCACCATGAATCCAAAGATGTTCTGGGATCCAGATAAAGAAAAGCAATACCTTGAAGAAACCAAACTTACTAACAAACAACAACTAAATAATGAAAATTCCAGAGAAAAGGTAGATATAGGCGGTGTTTTAATACCAAAGAAACTAATTAGTAAAAATATAAATAAAAACTGTACAGTTTGTAAAGAATATAGTTTTAATAAAAAAGACGATGTATATCTTAATAAATTTTCTAGTTGTTATAAATGTTATATTAAGTTTATAGAAGATCGTGAAGAAAGATGGTTGAGTGGTTGGCGACCGAAAGAGGAAAATATAAATGGCTAGTATTCTTGAAGTAGTAAATGGTATTTCTCAAGCTGTTCACGCAAAACATCACGGCGGTTCAGAAATTGGCTTAAAGCGTGAAGTAGAGGATCTAGTCCAAGGGTGCTCTATATATGATCCAAGAGTTATGGATGGCTTTGGAGTTCAATATCAAGGCAATATACTTATTTTGAAATATCATAGCGAAATGCCATTAATAAAAATTCACGATAAGAATTTTGAAACTGATATACGTAAAATTGTAAAAGATATTACAGCTTTTATAAAAGGTGAATATAAAAAAGTAACTAAAAAAACCCTTAATTTAACCGAACATGGAGATATCAATATACTTGTTCAAAGCGCCAATCGCAGAACTGCTTATGTAAACGCAGTACAAAATTATGTTATTGATGGCATAGATGGTATCGCTAAAGAAGAACGAAGTAAGCATCAATTAAATGCAGATATAACAAAAGGTTGGTTAATGAACGTTCGTCAACCAAAGATGTCTTTAAAAGAAAACGCAATTCCTCAAGAAGAAATTCAGGAAGAAGGAGTTAAAGATTGGGCAAAAAAAGCTGCCACTGGTGCTGCTTTAATAGGCACATTAGCTGGCGCTGGAGCCGCTAAAGCAGAACCTTCGGTAGAAAAACAACCAACGGTTTCTCAATCTTCTGCCTCTCCAGAGGCAGCAGTGGGTTTTTTAGAAGCCTTTTTATCAAATACTAATTTATCTCCGCAAGAAAAAACAGATATTATGCAAGCTCAAGCATCACTTCGTGGAGCAAAAATTAAATTATCTCCTACAGCAGAAAAATTTAAGCAAGCAGCACTAAAAGGCGCTTCTCAAAATCCATCAAAATATGAAGCTATAGCCAGTAAAGTAAAATTATATTAGGTATTAAGGTAATGGCATGTCATATAAATTATCTAAAGAGGAAATTAGAACTGAGATATTAAAATGTGGTAAAAATCCAGCTTATTTTCTAGATAATTATGCAAAAATTGTTCATCAAGAGCGTGGTTTAATACCATTTAGAACTTATGACTTTCAAAAAAATCTTTTAAATAATTTTCATGATCACAGATATAATATAATATTGAAATCCCGTCAGATGGGTATTTCTACTATTGTTTCTGGATATGTTGCTTGGATGATAATGTTTCACAAGGAAAAAAATGTCCTTGTTATGGCAACAAAGTTAAATACAGCAATTGAAATAGTAGAAAAAGTAAAAGATATTATTGATTCTGTACCAAGCTGGCTTAGAATAACACAGATTAGCGTTAATAATAAAACAAAACTTGAATTAGATAATGGCTCTAAAATTCAAGGTACACCAACTTCTAAAGATGCTGGTCGTGGTCAAGCGTTATCACTTTTAATTCTTGATGAAGCTGCACACGTAGAAGATATGGATGATTTATGGACAGGTCTTTTACCAACTATTTCTACTGGTGGTCGTTGTATAGCTCTTTCAACCCCAAACGGTGTTGGTAATTGGTTTCACAAAACTTATGTAGATGCAGAGAGCAGCAAAAATAATTTTAATTACGTAAGCATTCCTTGGCATAAACATCCAGAATATACACAAGAATGGTTTGAGCGCATGACTCGTAATATGAGTAAGCGCGATATTGCACAAGAGTTTGAATGTAATTTCAATGCTTCTGGCGAAACTGTAATGGTTGCAGAAGACATAGCAAAAATTAAAGAAAACATTAGTCAACCTAAATACCGTGCTTGGATAGATAGAAATTATCACATTTGGAAACAATATGATGGTGGCGGTTCTTATCTTATTTCTGCTGACGTTGCACGCGGCGATGGAAAAGATTTTTCTGTATTTCATGTTTTAGATGTAAAAAATATGGAACAAATAGCAGAGTATCAGGGAAAAATAGATTTAGATAATTTTGCTAAATTACTTTTTGATACTGGGCAAGAATATGGTAATTGCATGATAGTTGTAGAGAATAACAACGTTGGTTATGCAGTGTTAACTAAGCTAATTGACATGCGTTATCCAAATTTATTTTATTCTAGTAAAAGCACTCATGAATTTGTCGATGCTTTAACTCATAATCAGTTTTCTAGTAATACTATTCCGGGTTTTTCTACTTCCATGAAAACTAGACCGTTAATTGTAGCAAAACTAGAAGAATATATAAGAAATAAGAGTTTAAAAATTAATTCACAAAGAACAGCTAATGAATTAGACACATTTGTTTGGGTTAATGGAAGGCCAGAAGCTCAAAAAGGTTATAACGATGATTTAGTTATGTCATTAGCAATTGGTTGTTGGGTTAGAGATACTGCTATTATTAACAACGAGAGAAATTTAGAGTATTCTAAAGCATTCTTAGGATCAATATCAAAAACAGGCAATTATTTAGATTCCTCCATAAAAGGCTTTCAAAACGAAGAAAAAGCTAGAAGAGAAATGCAAAACAAACAACTATATAGAGATTTTAGTTGGATTATAAAGGGTTAGAAAATGGCTGATAATAATAAAAATAACACATACGGCGGTGATATACAAAAAAAGAATCCAAGAAATGATCAATCCCCATTATATGTTGGATTAACTCGACTTTTTTCTGGTCCTCTGTCAAGTTTCCGCTCACAAGCACAAATAAGATATAAACGTCGTGATTTAGATCGTTATAAATTTACTAGTGCAAGTGGACAAAGTTTTAAAAAGAAAAGCTATAATCCATTTGAAGCCATACAAAGTAATATTATGGCTAACCAAAGTCGTGCAGAGCGTTATAGCGACTTTGATCAAATGGAATTCATGCCAGAGCTTGCATCAGCACTAGATGTTTATGCTGATGAAATGACAACTTCTAATCAATTTAGAAAAATGATTCATGTTGAAAGCAAGAATGAAGAAATTAAAAGTATATTAAATAATTTATATTTTAATGTTTTAAATCTAGAAAGTAATATTTTTTCTTGGTGTAGAACAATGTGTAAATTTGGTGATTTCTTTTTATATCTTGATATAGATGAAAAACTTGGTATTAAAAGTGTTTTAGGATTACCTTCACCAGAAGTAGAGAGATTAGAAGGGGAAGATGAAAGCAACGCTAATTACGTACAATTCCAATGGAATACCGCTGGTTTAACTTTTGAAAATTGGCAAGTAGCTCATTTCCGTATCAATGCACAAGATAAATATTCTCCATATGGTACATCTATTTTAGAGCCTGCTAGACGTATTTGGCGTCAATTGCAACTTATGGAAGATGCGATGATGGCTTATCGTATTGTTCGCGCACCAGAACGTAGAGTATTCTATATTGACGTTGGTAATGTGGCACCAAATGAAGTAGAGCAGTTTATACAAAAAGTTATTACAGGCTTAAAGCGTAATCAAATAGTAGATCCAACAACTGGACGTGTAGATTTACGTTATAATCCTATGAGTATTGACGAAGATTTTTATATTCCCGTTCGCGGTTCACAAAGCGGAACAAAAATTGATACTCTTCCCGGTGGTCAATTTCAAAGTGCAATTGAAGATATACAATATTTAAAAGATAAATTATTTTCAGCTATTAGAGTTCCACAAGCCTATCTAACAAGCGCAAAAGATAAGGCACCAGAAGATAAAAGTACACTAGCACAAAAAGATATACGTTTTGCTAGAACTATTCAAAGATTACAAAGAGTTATAATAAGTGAATTAGAAAAAATAGGTATTATTCATTTATATACTCTTGGATATAGAAATGAAGATTTATTAAAGTTTAAAGTAAAATTAAACAATCCATCAAAAATTACTGAATTACAAGAGATTGAACATTTCAAAGCTCAATTAGAGGTTGCTGCAAGCGCTAAAGAGTTCGGATTTAGCAAGAGATGGATTTTTGAAAACGTATTTAGAATGAATGATAAAGAAATTGTAAGAATTCAAAGAGATTTGTTTTTTGATAAACAGCTTGATAAGGCAATTGAAGCTGGAGATGTTAGCGGTGATGCGGCTTCTTCTGGTGGCACAGCTACATCAGGCATTTCCACCCCAGCAACTCCAACACCAGAAGGTGGAGCAGAGGCTACACCGGGAACTGAAACACCCGGAGCCGAAACACCCGGAGCTGCACCCGCTGGCGCTGAAACTCCCTCCGCTGGAGCGGAAAAACCAGAAGAAGAATCTTCTTTATTGGCCGCACCAGCTAGAAGAAGTGATGGCAGTCAATATACTATCTGGAAAAGACCTGATGGCTCTTATAAGACAGCTGGTTCTAATAACACATATTATTATCCAGAAAAAGTGGATGGTAGAGAAAGCTCAGGACCAAGAAGTAAACACTTTAAAAGTATGCACACCCCAGAATCTGTTACTGGAAAAACTGAAAGAAGTAAATTACCGGGTATGTCTACATTAAAGCAAGCTTCAAAGGGTATTTTTGCAGAAGAAAAAGAAGATTTATATGAAGACGAAGAGAAAATGCTACTTGAAGTAGAAAATAAGCTAAAAATGCTTTCAAAAACACTACTTAAAGAAGATAAGTCATCGGAGAAAAAAGATGAAACACAATAAGAAAAGAAATACTGCTTTTCTTTATGAAGTTTTAATGCGTGAAGGCGCTAAAGCGTCATTAGAAAAGAATTTAGATAAATTAAAAACAATAAAGTCTATAATTTTAGAGTTTTTTCATCCTGATAGTGCTTTGGG
>Ga0315902_10000693_pt1 | contig 56620 bp, 56 predicted proteins | sample LakEriMetagenome_9_FD_203523 | JGI IMG/M metagenome (GOLD analysis project Ga0315902, IMG submission 203523) | Freshwater fungal communities from buoy surface, Lake Erie, Ohio, United States - Buoy 12 MA117 | ecosystem: Environmental > Aquatic > Freshwater > Lake > Lake biofilm | place: USA... | reverse complement strand
TCAAAAAGGCCGGGGGCCGTGAGGCTATCCGCGATCGGCTCCTGGCGAAGGCCCGCGCGGAGGCTGACCACGACGCCGAGCCCGACGAGCCCGCTGCCCTCGTGCAACTGCGGCGGCGGCTGACTGAGCTCGAGGACAACATAGGCACCGCGGAGCGGCGGATGGCCACCGAAAAGAACGAGGCCCGCTACGAAGCCATCGCCAAGACGTTCGACGGCCTCGTGGCGGAAAAAGCCGCGGTCGCGCGGGAGGTCGCGGAATTGGCCACGCCCAAGCCCGTCACCAAGACCAGCCTGAGCCCGGAGGAACAGGTCGACGCGCTCATGGCGACGATCGACGACCTGGCAGCACTCGCGAAGGCCGAAAATGCCAACCAGAAGATCCGCGACCTGGTCCTGCGGCTGGGCATCTTCGTTGGCCTCGAGTTCGAGGAACGGATGTGGGGGAAGCGACCCGTCCGCGTTCTCCGCCGTGGCGTAATCGCCTTCGGCGAAGACAACCTGCCCGTCCCGATCCACGGGCGGAGCCGGGCCGACTGCCCGGTACCAGACGCCGCCGGCAACGGCGGCAGCCACCACACTCACTCAGCCCCGGCGTGTTGCCGGGCACCGTCGGCTGAACCCGGTTCCTCCGCAGGCGAGGGAACCGGGAACAACCGCACGTATGAGTCCAACTCCGGGTTGGAGCAGACTCATCAGGGAACAAACGTCGGGGCGACAGGACTTGAACCTGCGACCTCGTCGCATGCGCTACGGCGCCGAAAGTGGCCGTGGCAATTCAAAACGGGCATTGGTTTCCCGCTCCGAACACACACGCCCCTGCTCGCACCAGAATCGGAGCACGTCCGGGCAGATATCGAATCCGGTCGGCCATGTCACCACGCCTTCCTCGAGCCGAACCCCCGAAAAGGTTAGCTCGTCCCGCAAAGGCTCCACGATCGGACCCTCACGCTCGGCGAGGAAATTCGTGAAATCCAAGTTGGCAGAGAGGCCGTCTGCATAGACGACCTCGAGTTGATGATTTCCAGGGCTGCGGACGTGAGTGACCAAGCATTTCATGGGAGCGGATCGATCTTTGCCAGCGGGAGTGAATGCTCGCGTCGCGTCCAGTTGTGCTCGAGTTCAGTGCGATGAAGTTCGGCCCACTCTTTCACCAACGCGGCCGCACGACGGGGCAGGCTGCCGCCGATAATGTCGCCCGTCGCGATCTCGACTTGCGCTTCTTCGTCACCGTACGTCGCATGAAAATGCGGCGGGGCATGATCAACGAAATTCATCGTGATCCTCACGCCGTAAAACCGCGACAACTCGGGCATCGCACGAGCCTGTATGTCACGGAGTTTCGAACACCAAGTCGGGGCGACAGGACTTGAACCTGCGACCTCTTGACCCCCAGCGGGTACCCCGAAGTTGGCTGTCTTTGGAATTTCTTCCGAAAAACAGGCTTATTTCACACCATCTATCGACGGTCCCAGTCTAGCAGTTTCCCCGTTTCCAGCAAAGTTCGCGTCCGAAAACGGGGAAACAAGATAGCGACCCTTTGGCCAACGCCTGCCTCACTGCAATGACGCCGCTTTGCGACGAGCAATTCTACTGCCTCGCCAAAAGACTCGGAGAATCTGGCCCCCCAATAGGGATCGGAAGCCCCGTCGATTACACGGGGATACGGAAAAACCCCGTCGGGAAGTTACGGTGGCTGCTGGTGGGCCGATGCTGGGGTCCTACGGCAGAAGGTCGGAGGCGTTGGGGGCGGCCGCCCGTCCGCGCCATCGTTGTTTCGCCCCAAGAGCCCGGCCTGAAGCTCGAAGAACTCCTAGGGTCGCGAAGCTTCTTGGAATAAGCACTGCGACCCTCAGAACTTCGGTATGCGAGCGGAAAGGGCCCGCCGTTCTACAAGACGGGCATCGGCCGGGGCTCGCGGGTCTACTACCAGCGTTCGGACGTGGCAGAGTGGCTCAACCGGCATGCGATCCGTGCTGAAATGAAGGATTAAAGCCGCAGGCGAAAGTATTCCCTGCCAGCCGACCGCGCCACCAAGCCGCCGCCGACGTTTAAATTGCTGTTAATTGGCAACAAAGTCCCCTGCCTCGGAGCACCCCATGACCGGCCCGCTTCTGCACACGTGGAGCATGAACCTCGGCTACGCAAAACGCCTTGTAGCCGACATCCCTGAGGACAAGATGGCCCTGCAGCCAGCCCCGGAGATGAACCATGCGGCGTGGGTTCTGGGGCACCTGGCCTGCACAGCGGACATGCTCGGGGCCATGATCGGCGCGAAGCCCGTGTGCCCGCCTGGCTGGGTTGCCCTCTTCGACTGGAACTCGAGCCCGTCCGACGATGCGGCCCAGCACCCCTCGAAGGCGACGCTGCTGAAGGCTCTCGAAGATGCCCACGCTGGAATTGCCGCTGCCCTGCCCTCGATCCCGGAATCCCGCTGGGCTGACACCACGCCGCTGGAGGCTGTCAGGGGCTTTCTGCCGACGCTGGGCGACTGCTTCGTGTTCGTGATGGCCGCCCACGAGAACATGCACCTAGGCCAGCTCTCAGCATGGCGGCGGGTTCAGGGCATGCGGCGGGTCTGAAGCAGGAACAACTGATGAACTACTATGGCTTGGGCTTGGCGGTGTTGGCGTCGATCCTGTGGGGGCTGACGTACTGCCTCGATGAACGGGTGTTGTCGAGCCTGTCCGTCTTCAAGCTTTATTTCCTGCATTGCCTGTGCGGCGTGCTCGTTGCGGGCGTGATCATGCTCGTTCAAGGGGCCTCGCCGGCGTCCCTGCTCACGTTCGACACGGCCAAATCCAGCCTGCCGTTGGTTGGCCTGACGCTGATCACGGCCACGGCGGCAGCCCTGTCCATCCTCGGCTCGATCCAGCTGCTCGGTGCCAGCAAGTCGGCGGTGCTGGAAATCTCCTATCCCCTCTTTGTGGCCCTGTTTTCGGTGCTGCTGTTCAAGGGGCAGCTGCAGCTTCCTGTCGTGGTCGGCGGCGTGTTCATCTTCATCGGGTCGGCCATCATCGTGCTCGCGAAATGACAGGCCGGAACTCAATGCCGCATCCAGTTTCAGATACAAACGACAAAACCGGCCCGAAGCAGCCCGACTGGTACTTCGAGAACGGGCTCCTCGTTTATACGGCCGCCTACCATCTCGAACGCGGATTCTGCTGCGGCTCCGGCTGTCGGCACTGCCCCTACGAGCCCCGGCATGTCGCGGGCAACACGAAAGTCCACGCATGACCGCCTATCGCGACGAAGCCGACAACGAGGACTGGGAAGACGATGTCTATATCGGCGACCTCAGCGACGATTCCGACGATGGCCAGCCCACCGTTCCGTGCCCCTACTGCAAAGCAGAGATTCTCGAAGACTCGCCGCGGTGCCCGTACTGCGAGCGGTATATCTCCGAGGAAGACCATGCCCGACCAACGAAGCCTCTCTGGGTAGTCGTCACGGCTCTGGCCTGCCTGGCGGCGGCTATCTGGTGGATGTTCTGAAGCTTGTTGTCCCATGCCGACACCGCCCAGCCTCATCGTCGCCTACCCGAAGGAAATCATCCGGGCCGGGCTAAGGTCGATGCTGGCAAAGACTGCGATCAAGATCATCGGGGAGGCCGCTGACGCCTCAGGCACGCTGTCGCTCGCCAAGAAGCACAAGCCCGACGTACTCCTGGTTGACTGGCTCATGCCGGAGGCCGACGGGGGCGAGCTCGTCAGGAGCCTGCTGGAGGTCACGCCTGGCACCGCGGTCATTGCCCTGTCCGCATTCGAGAACCCGGACTACATGGCTCGGGCGAAGGTTGCCGGAGCGTCGAACTTTCTCTTGGAGGACATGACCGCCGAAGAGTTCGTCGCAGCGATACGGAACCCGGCGACAGCCAGCGGGGCGTTTGTGAAAATCGGCTCCAGGATGAAGGGCCGGGTGAACACAGCAACCGCGAAAGCCAAGCTCACCCGCGAGGAAGTTGAATTGCTAGCCCGTATCTCGTTCGGACTCACCAACGAGGAGATAGGCGACTCTTTTGGCCTCCCGGCGACGACGATCAAAGAACGAGTTCACAACCTTCTATGGAAGCTCGCCGTCAAAGACAGGACGCAGGCGGCTGTGTGGGCGGTGAGGTCGGGGGTCGTATGACTCCGCTTCACGGTGGGGGAAACGCCTCTGGAGTGTCGTCGGCTCGCCGAACTGTCCAGTGCAGAATTCCCCAGCCGGACACCCGCAGCGACCGCCTCGCAACGGGAATGCCAATGATGCCCACGGCCCCCTCGCGAGCGGACGGCTCTGCCATGAGCGAACACACCTACAAACTCTTAACGCTGGTCGGATCCTCTCACGCGAGCATCGAAGGAGCGGTGCAGAACGCCATAGCCAGAGCAGCAATCGAAGAGAAGCATCTCCGGTGGTTTGAGGTCGTGGAGACCCGCGGCCAAATCGAAGACGGCAAAATCGCCCACTGGCAGGTTCAGGTGAAAATTGGCGCAACACAAGACGAGTGACTTCTCAATAGCCCCCGGAGACCAATGCCGTGCTTCGCCTCCTCTTCCCGCTGGTCGCCCTTGCCGTCAGCCTCACGTTCCTCTCGCCAGTCGCCACGGCCGCCGAAGACGCCTCCGCGAAAGACAAGTGCATCAAGGCCTGCAACGACTGCCTGCGAGCCTGTCGCGAATGCATCATCGGGTGTGACTGCCCGGAGTGCGAAAAGACATGCTTGGTGTGCATCGAGACCTGCCGGGCCTGCGTCGCCATCATGGAGTACGACTCGCCGCTCATGAAGGACATGTGTGGCTTGTGTGCGAAGGCCTGCGACGAGTGTGCTGCCGCCTGCCGAAAATGCGGTGACACTCCCTGCTGCCAGAAGTGCGCCGCGGCGTGCGAGGCGTGCCAAGAGACGTGCCGGGCGATAGCCGAGAAATAGTCTGGGCGGTTCGTCACGGCGGCGGTGGCGGCTTGATTTGGCCGCGCCACGGCACAGACGACTTCGGCTTCCGGCCAGTCGGCTTCGCGAACAAGACCGCCACACCCGCCAAAAGCGACATCACGAGGAGGATCCAGAATCGAGTGGGAATTTTTACGTCTCCCTGAGCGGCTCCACACACTCAGCTTTGTCCGCCCTCGCATTATTGACCAGCGTGCTCACGGGATAGGCCGTCATTTCGTCGGGATGAAATGGCCGCAGGAGTCGAGAGAGCGTCCCGACATCATGCTCCGCGGGGTCGAGCCACGTCTCGAAACTCTCCGGCGGGATGACCACGGGCATCCGCTCATGAATCGCCATCATCGGCTCATTGGCATCACAGGTCAGGATCGTGCAGGACTCGATTGGCTCGCCTTGCTTGTCCCAGCGGTCCCACAAGCCGGCAATTCCGAACGGCTCGCCTGACTTGAGCCTGATGTAGTAGGGCTGCTTCCGGCCATCACGGGCCTGCCACTCGAAGAAGCCGTCCGCCACGATCAGGCACCTGCGGGCCCGGAAGCTCGACCGGAAGGCCGGCTTCGTGGTCGCAGTCTCGGACCGGGCGTTTGCCATCCGGCTACCAATCTCAGCGTCGTCCGCCCAGAACGGAACCAGCCCCCATTGCAGTGTCACGAGTTCCCGCTGGTGGCTCACGGGCTTTTCTCGGACGGCCAGCACGAGTTGCGAAGGCGCGATGTTGAATCTCTCCGGGAGGGCCAGCGGAACCTGCACGCCAAACGTCTCGGCGATGATCTCAGCCCGGGATTTGAGCGTGTACCGGCCGCACATGGGAAAACTCTGTCCTGCCTGATTTGATTCTGCTTTCCTATTATTCGCGGGTGTGTTCGAGCCTTGGAGCCGGAGGAACCCAGATGAGGGCGGTCTTTGCAGCGGTGATCGTGGCTCTGTCCGGCCAAGTGGCAACCCAAGAAGCCCTGCAGCTAGTTCTGGATTTTGCTTGCCCTGACACCGCCCAGAAATGGCAGGCCGTGAACGACGGCGTGATGGGCGGAGTTTCAGACGGCCGGTTCAGGATCACCAACGAGAAAACTTTGGAATTCTTCGGCACGCTCTCGCTGGAAAGCAACGGCGGCTTCGCGTCAGTCCGGACCAAGCCCACGGACTAAGATATCAAGGCCGGAGACACCATCGTCGTCCGGGTGAAAGGTGACGGCCGGGAGTACGTCCTGAATATCTATACGAAGAGCCGCCGGATGGCTTTCTCGTACAGGGCGCCGCTGCCGACCACGAAAGACGAGTGGGCGGAGGTCAGGGTCCCGCTTGAAGACATCATCCCCACGGCCTTCGGCAGGCGTGTTCAGGGCATGGGGCCAGTCGAGCCGGACCAGATCAACGGGCTGGGCTTCATGCTGGCCGACAAAAAGCCCGGGAAGTTTGAGATGCAGGTCGAGTGGGTGAGTGTGCTGCGGGCTGAAAAGTAACCCTGCTCACGCTTCTGGAACCGCGGCATTCACAACCATCTCGACCTTGCAGGCTTTCCCGAGGCCGACCTGCACCATCGCCCGAACAGGAGGATGGTCGGCAGGAACCCACGCGTCCCAGAGTTCGTTGAGCACTTCGGCGTCATTAAGATCCGCGATGTAGACGAGCACCTGCAGAAGCCTCGTCCGGTCGCTCTGGATCATTCCCAGCGTCGCATCGATCTGGGCGAGTACCTGCGCAATCTGGCCGCGGGCATCAAGCGACGTGTCTTCGGCCACCTCGACCCAATGCGCCACGCCCCGATGGACCACGACGTCCGCCCACCGTTTCGAAGTGCCGTATCGCTGAATTCCGCTCATGTCAGCCTCGCCCCTCCACCGCCCGCAAAAGAGCCTCCAGCGGCTCCGGATCAGCCAGCCTGTGATCCTGCCCGACTTCGATAAGGGCCGTCCCGGGAAGACTGGATTTTGATATCAAGTCCAGCGAGTCCTTGAAGGGCACCACGTCATCGGCCCGGAAGTGAATGATCTTGGTCCCCGGCTTCACCGTCTTGGCCTGCCCCCATTTCCTCCACGCCGGGCAAATCAGGACAAGCCGGGTGGTGCCACTCTCCAAGTTCATTGCCACAGCCCCGCCGCGGCTCGATCCCACCACTACTTCGGGTTGATGCTGCTCGAAGGCGGCTTGGGCGGTCCGGAGCGCTGCCTCGAAGTCCTCATGGTCCAGCGCTGGCTCGATGACCTCGTGGCCGTGGCTCTTGAGGTATGTCGGCTTCACGCCTCCTACTACAGAGTTCCAGCCGTGGAGGTAGAGGACTTTCACCGAACACCCGGTTCATTCGAGGCTATTGAATCGCAGTGCTATCCGTCGCAACGAAGGAACTCTTCGCCTGATTCATTTCGAAACAAATCCGCGATTTCTGAGGGCGTTTGTGGGGCAAGCTTCTGCCCGAAGCGTTCGGGAACCTTTCCCGTTCGCCGCATCTCCTCGAGTTCCGCCGGCGTTAACTCCTTGAGCATTTCTATCAATTCCGATCGCGGCCTAGGTAGTCGCACGCTTTGTCCCTCCAAAATTCCACGCGGCAACAGAAAGAAGGTTTTCGGCCTACACACTCATCGCTGATCAGTGCGGTTATTATTGCCTCCAATTCATTTGACAAGCACGGCGGCTACTGCGTCCTTAGCCGCCAAAGATTCTCATTCGTCGTCGCTCAGCGCTCCGGCAACGTACCCGTGATTAAAGCCTCGGTCGGTCCGTCTTCCTCACTCACGATCGACGTGGGCGTGGCACGGATTGACGACGGTGACAGGGCCTTGATTACGCACCGCACGACGAGCTGGTCGGCAAACTCGCGAGACTTGACGTCCTTCACGACTGCTCCCCTCAGCAGGGGCGTCAACTGCTTGGCAAGAGTTTCTTCGAGGGCACGTCGTCGCCTCTCGAAACCCTCTGGCGTGTAGGCGAGCCGAATCTGCCTGCCAGCGTCGTATTCTTCGCGGCTGCCCTCGACGATTTCAAGCTCATACGCAGCCCTGACTTCGAGCCACTGCGAATCGCCCGCAGCGGCCCGTCCGTAACAGGTCAGCAAGATCTGTCCGTCCTCGCCGAAGTTGATTCGGCAGCGATCGACTTCGCCCTTTTCTGGATTTGGGAGTTGGGACTCGGCCTGCTGCCTAAAGAATGTAATTTTTCCGCCTATGTTCACGACGCGTTCGATGTCGGTGTTTTCTTGCACAAGATCGAGATCGCCGTGAGCAGGCCCCGCGTATTCCTCTGAGGAGGAGTGGATGACGAGACGCACAGAAAGGCCCTTGTCGAAGAGCGTCTCTGGTTTTCTCGCACTGAAAAAGACGGCAGCCATCAAGCCTCCTAGCAGCGCGATCACCAGCCAACGCCATTTTCCTGTGCTGCTCGGCTCGTGATCGTCGATGAACTGACTCATGGCGTGCCTTCACCTGGGGGGTGGTCACTTCAAGGGCGACGACACAGCCCGCTTCTGGGCCCGCTCGTCCTTGTCGAGCTTCCTCCACTCCCACGGCAACACCGAGACCGGAATCGGCTATCAGGCCATACTCAGCGTTAGCGTCGGAACTTCTTTGGCAGGTTGATTTTGGGATTTGACCGCAGCGCAGCCACAGCCTCATCGGAGAGCGTGGCCAGGCCGCCGAGCTGCAGCGCACCCTTGTGCTGCGCTAGCTCCTTGGCAGCCTCGTCCGACAGCGTGGTCAGGCCGTTAAGCAGCAGCGTGCCTTCGTGCTTGGCAAACGCAGTCGCCGCCTCATCAGATAGCGTGGTCAGGCCAATTACGACTAGGTCTCCTTTGTGCTTGGCTAACGCCTTAGCCGCCTCGGGCGACAGTTCGGTCAGACCATTGAGAAACAAATGACCCTTGTGATTTTCCAGTGCTGCAGCAGCCTCGTCTGGCAGTACGGCGAGTCCATCGAGAGACAGCCAGTTCGTATGCTTTGCCAAAGCTCTTCCTGTGTCAGGTGCTAGTGTGGTCAGGCCATCGAGGCTCAGGCCGCCTTTGCTTGCGGCTAACGCCTCAGCGGCTTTGGGTGACAGCACGGTCACGCTGTCGAGAAATAGCGACACCTCACAATTTGCTAAAGCCTCAGCCACTTCGTCTGAGAGTATGGTCAGACCGTTGAGGTTGAGCTCTCCTTTGCTCTGCGATAGCACCACAGCCGCCTCGGGTGAGATCGAGGTGACTTCATCAAGAGTCCCGTAGACAGCACCTGCCTTCACCAACAAATTGGCCACCGCAGGCGATAGCGTCGTCAGCTTGTTGGGGCCGCCAAGCCCCCTTAGGGACAATCCGCCCTTGTGCTGCGCTAAAGCCTCGGCCACTTCATCGGAAACTGTGGCCAGTCCGTCGAGAGACAGTTTGCCTTCGTGCTTCACCAGGGCCTTTGCTGTCTCGGGCGTCAGGGCGGTTAGGCCGTTCAAGTACAGTGTGTTTTTGTGTTTCGCCAGCACAGTGGCCACTTCGGGCGAGAGACTAGTGAGGCCTTCAAGGTCTAAGTCTTCCTCTACCGACACCAACACCGCAGCCACCTCGGGTGATAGCGTGGCCAAACCGTCGCGGCCGCACGGACCGCTGAGCCAGACCCCGCCCTCGTGATGTGCCAACGCTGCAGCCGCTTCATCAGAGAGCGAGCTCAGGCCGTGAAAAGAGAGCCAGCCCTTATGCTTTGCCAACGCGTTGGCCACTTCGGGCTTGAGGCTTGTCAAGCCGTCGAGGGACAGTCCGCCTTTGTGGGTCGCCAAAGCCTCAGCAACGTTGACCGAGAGTGTGGTCAGGCCGTCGAGGGACAGCGTGCCTTCGAACTGCGCCAATGCCTCGGCCGCCTGAGCCGACAGTTTGCTGAGCTCATCAAGATCAGCTAGTTCAGGATTAAGATCGGTCAACTGAGAACACAGTTTTCGTGCTAACGCCGCTGATGAAAGGATGGTAAGGCGCTGAAGGGATAGCTTGCCCTTGTGTTTCGCCAATGCCTCAGCGGCTTCGGGCGAGAGCGAGTCCAGACCGTCGAGCGACAAAGTACCCTCGTGCTTCGCCAGCGCCTTAGCTACTTCGGGCGTGAGCGTAGTCACGCCATCGAGAGCCAAGCCATCTTCGTGCTTCGCCAATGCCTCCGCCACCTCAGGTGAGAGCGTGTCCAGCTCATCCAATAACAATTCATCGTTGAAAATGCCTTCCGCCAACGCCGCAGCCGCTTCGGCTGAGATTCTTCTTATCCGGGCATCACCGGGACCAGCGAGTGCGTAACTCATCTTTCGTGCTAGATGCGATGACGAAAGGGTTGTCAGGCCCTTAAGGGACAACCCACCCTCGTGCTTCGCCAACGCCTCGGCGGCCTCATCCGAAAGCGTGGCAAGGCCGTTGAGGGACAGCCTGCCCTTGTGCTGCGCTAGCTCCGCGGCCACTTCAATGGAGAGCGTTTTTAGGCCGTCGAGGGACAAAAGGCCTTCGTTGTCCAGGCCCTCATGCTTCGCCAGGCCCTCTGCTGCTTCAGGCGCAAGCGTAGCCAGGCCGTTGAGAGACAGGTCGCCCTCGCTCGCCGCCAACGCCTGAGCCACCTCCTCGGGAAGCAAGGCAAGACCATCAAATGACAGCCCGCCTTTGTGCTTCCCCATCCAAGATGCCGCGTTATCTGAGAGAGTCTTAAGACCGTCAAGGCGTAGATAACCTTCATGCTTCGCTAAGGCCTCGGCTGCCTCATCCGACAGGGTGGTTAAGCCGTCGAGTTGTATCCATCCCTTGTGCTTCGCTAAAGCTTGCGCTACCGCAGGCGAGAGCGAGGCGAGGCCGTTGAGGACCAGGCCGTGATTACTCTTCGCTAACGCCTCGGCCACTTCAGGTGAGATCGCGACAAGGCGACTGAGCGACAGCGAACGTTCTTGTCTCGCCATTTGGTTCGCCAATGGAACTGACGATAGCGCGGTCAGGCCTTGAAGGTGCAGGCGCTCCTTGTGGTTTGCCAATGCATCTGCCGCTTCATCCGATAGGACGGCCACACCGTTCAGGTACAGTTCTCCCTCGTGCTTCGCCAGCGCTTTCGCTGTCCCAAGAGAGAGCGTTTCAAGCCCGTCAAGACTCAGTTTGCCGCGTACTCCTGCAAGCGATTCCGCCGCGTTCTCGGAAAGCGTGAAAAGGCCTTCCAGTTCGAGATTGCCCTCGTGCTCCCCCAAAACCGCCGCGGCCTCATCCGACAAGGAGGACACCGATCCGAAAGAGAGACTGGGGCCGTCCGCTCGCATCGACCACGCTTCTCTCAACTGAGCCTTCGCAAGTTTCGACGCCAACAAGCCCGACGAGAGCCTGGCTAGGCTGCCGAGGGACAGGCTGCCTTCGTGCTTTGCCAACGCCTCGGCCGCCTCGTCCGAAAGCGTGACCAAGCCGTTGAGAGACAAGGCTCCCTTGTGCCTGGAAAGCGCCTCAGCTGCTTCGGGCGAAAGCGCGGTCAGGCCGTCGAGGAACAGATCGCCCTCGTGCTGGGCTAAGGCCTGCGCCGACTCGTCAGAGAGCTTTTTCAGACGGTTCAGGTACAGCTGGCCTTTGTGCTGGGCCAAGGCCCTGGCGGCCTCGGGGATAAGCGATGCCACACCGTCAAAATTCAGGTTGTCTTTACGCCTCGCAAACGCTTCAGCAACTTCCGGAGATAGGCTTTCCAGGCGACCAAGAGACAACTCGTACTCGTGATTCGCCAATGCAGCAGCCGCTTCAGTGGAGAGCGTGGTTAGCCCGTTGAGCCACAGGCTGCCCCCCTTGTGCTTTGCCAACGCCTTCGCCGTCTCTTCCGAGAGCGTGGCCAGACCGCCGAAAGACAGGTCACTCCTGCAATTTGCCAATTCGGCAGCTACCTCAGGAGAGAGTATGGCCAGGCCGCCGAGGCTTAGATCGCCCTTATGCCTTGCCAACGCCTTGGCGACGGCGGGGGAAAGCGTTGCCAGGCCGTTAAGAGACAAATTGCCCTTGAAGTTTGCTAATTCAGCAGCTGCATCAGGCGTAAGTGTGACCAAAGAGTCGAAAGCAAAAGTGCGATAGTCGTCGGCCTGCGACGCTGACAGCGTGAACGCCAACGATGCTGACGAGAGCGACTTCAGCCCCCGGAGCGACAGCCCGCCCTCGTGTTTTGCCAACGCTTCGGCTGCCTCGTCTGAGAGCGTGGCCAGGCCATTGAGGGACAAAGCACCCTCGTGCTTCGCCAGCGCCTCAGCTGCTTCGGGAGACAGCGTGGTAAGTCCGTCGAGGACCAGAGAACCTTCATGATTTGCCAGAGCGGAGGCTATCTCGTCCAAGATTGTAGTCAGGCCGCAGAGTGACAGCCCGCCTTCGTGCTTCGCCAAGGCAATGGCCGCCTCGCCTGAGATCGTAGTTAGGCCATCGAGGAACAGTTCGTTCTTGTGCTTCGCGAGTGCCTCGGCTGCCTCGCCTGAGATGGTGGTCAGGCCGCCCAGGGACAACCATTCCTTGTGCTTGGCCAAGGCGGCAGCAACTTCTGGAGAGAGACTCGTCAGCTCGTCAAGGTACAAGCTGTCCTGTTGCTCAACCAATGCCTTAGCCACCTCAACCGGTAGTTGGCTAAGGGACCCAAAACCAGATCTCACCTTTCGCGCCAGAGGCGCTGACGACAGTGTGGTCAGCCCCCCCAGGGACAGTCCGCCTTCATGCTGCGCTAGAGCTGCGGCCACTTCATCAGAAACCGCAGTCAGGCCGTCAAGGGTCAAGTAGCCCCTGTGTTTCGCCAACGCATCGGCGGCTTCGGGCGAGAGCGCGGTGAGTCCGCTGAGGGACAGGTCGCCCCTGTTCTGCGATAACGCCGCGGCTGCTTCATTTGAAAGTGCGGTCAGGCCGTTGAGAGACAGGTCGCCCTTGTTCTGCGATAACGCCGTGGCGACTCCAGCGGAAAGGGTGGTCAGCCCGTCGAGAGTCAGCAAGTAGCCCCTGTGTTTCGCCAACGCCTCGGCAGCTTCGGGCGAAAGCGTGCTAAGACCGCTGAGTGACAGCCGCTCTGTATGCTTCGCCAAAGCATTCGCCGCCTCGTCCGAGAGCGTGGTCAGACTATCGAGGGACAGGTCACCTTTGTGACTCGCTAGAGCGTTGGCTACCTCGTCCGAGAGCGCGGTCAGGCCGTCGAGGGACAGGTAGCCCCTGCGTCGGGCTAACACCTCGGCCTGCTCCACCGTCAGCGTCTTGATCGCATTGGTGTCCTCTGGCAACTCATCCGCCCAAGCCGCCCCACAGCACGCCACCAACGCCGCAAAGGTCAACAGACGCATAGCAGTACCTCCCAAGAAGGGTGCCATACTACCTTGCCTGTCCCCTTGCCTGCCACTCCCGCTGCGTTCGGCGTGCAGGATCGGGGCACGGGGGCGGTCGAACCAGATCAGATCAATGGCCTCGGCTTCATGCTGGCCGACAAAAAGCAGGGCCCGTTAAAGCTCGAGGTTGGTTGGGTGAAGGTCCGGCCACTTGATGAACAAGACGCTGTGGCTGGCCAAAACCGCTAGTCACCGGCACCCCCCAGTTGTGCTAGGCTGCCCTATACGCCCCGCTAGCCCTTCCGGAGAGACCTCGATGCGAACCGGCAATCCCGCACTCAACGACAAGACGTTCGAGAACTTTGGCGTCTACCGTCGAGACCTCGCCAGCGAGCAGTCGCTGGCCGGCGTCATGACCATCAACGGCACGGCTCAGAAGACGCTCTTTCTGCTGTTGTTGGCGATGGGTGCCGCCTGCTTTACGTGGTCAAAGACTTTCGCAGCCGTGGAAGCCAACCCGGCCGCTGCAATGCCTTGGGCTCTCGGCGGCCTCGTCGTCGGGGCAATCACGGGCCTTGTGATCTGCTTTAAGCACACGTGGGCTCCTGCTCTGGCCCCGGTCTATGCCTTGGCTGAAGGACTGTTTCTGGGAGGCATCTCGGCCAGCCTTGAGGCCCAGTACCCCGGGATCGTCATTCAGGCCGTTGGGGGCACATTCGGGACGCTCGCTGGCCTGCTGCTCGCGTATCAGTCCGGGCTCATCAAGGCGACTGAGAACTTCAAACTGGGCATCGTGGCTGCGACGGGCGGAATCTGCCTTGTTTATTTGATCTCGATGCTCGGGAGCTTCTTCGGGTTCCCGATTCCCTACATCCACTCTGCAGGTCCCATCGGCATCGGGTTCAGCCTTGTCGTGGTCGTGATCGCCGCCCTGAACTTGGTGCTGGACTTCGACTTTATCGAGCAGGCCGCCGAGCGTGGTGCCCCGAAGTATCTGGAGTGGTACGGGGCTTTCGCCCTGATGGTCACGCTCGTCTGGCTCTACATGGAAATCCTCCGGCTGCTCTCGAAGCTCCGCAGCCGTGACTAGGTTCCTCTCGGGCTCGCTCTCATGGGCATCGACGTCTATCTCTGTTGGGAAGGCCAGACGCCCGAAGAAAAAGCCGCCCAAGAAGAGGCGTACTTGTCCCTCGATGGCGGCTCCGTGGGGTATTTACGGGAGTCGTACACCGGCGGCCCCTACGTGACGAAGATTCTGGCCCGGGATGCCTTTGAGTCTCCGTCTCGTCAGGCCCAGATACCGGCCGTCGTTCTTCGGGGACGACTTACGAGTGTCACCGAGCCTGCCTATGGCTTCGATGCCGGTGATATCGGAGTCCGGACGATCACGCAGAGCCTCGAGGAAGCCGGGGCCAGCGTGTCACATCCGAGGCCATACGGGACCTCGCCAATGACCGTTGAAGAAGCGGTCGCGGCCCGGTATGCCGACCAGCCAGAGCTTGCAAAACAGGTCTTGGGATCAGTCCAGAGTTTTGTGGCTCTCGCCGAGCAGAAAGAACGCGAAACGGGCCGGCACTGCACCGTCCGGGTCGAGTTCTAGCGGGCAAGCCAGTGTGAGTAACGACGAGCCCGCTTTTTTAGCTATCGGAATCGGGCCTCGTCTCTCGGACAGCACGCCCAAGGGCCTCAAGCGGCTCCGGATCCGCCAGTCGGTGATCCTGCCCGACTTCGATGAGACTGGTCTCGGACAGGCCGGACTTCGACAACAATTCAACTGAGTCCTCGAAGGGCACCACATCATCGGCCCGGGAGTGCAGGATCAGCGTCCCGGGTTTTGTTGTCTTTACGGTGCCCCATTTCTTCCACGCCGGGCAGATCAGGACGAGCCGGGCGGCCCCAGATTCTAGGTTCACCGCGACCGCCCCGCCCCTACTTGACCCCACCACGACCTCGGGCTGGTGCTGGTCGAATGCTGCCTGGGCTGTCTTGAGGGCCGCCTGAAAGTCATCGTGTTCCAGTGCCGGCTCGATGACCTCATGGCCGTGAGACTTGAGATACGTCGGCTTCACGCCCCCGACGACCGAGTTCCAGCCGTGGAGGTAGAGAATTTTCATGATGCACGTGCTTTTGCGGGCAGACTGTGGCCAGCTACCATCAGCGCCACCAACAAATGGGAGCACTCCTCCGTGCCTAACCATATCTTCCAACTCGACCGCCTGCTTGCCGACACGCTGCCCCAGTTCATTGCGGACATTCACAAAGTTAAATGGCGGGGCAAAGAGCGAGACTGCGTCAATCTTTTCGCCATGGGCTATCTCATCGATGCCTGCATCAAGAAGAACTACCCGTTTCTCACGCACCCCACTCAGATCGGCATCGAAATGCCTGTCGGAAAACCAAGGCGACTAGGGACCAGAAAATCCCTCTCGAAAGATCTGGTCATCTGGCGGGATCCTTGGACCAACTGCTGGGGCCCGGGCTGGAACCCCACGCGATCACCCCTGGCTGTCATCGAATGGAAGGTCACTCGTGGCTCCAAGGGCGGAAAGAACGCCGGGCACGAAAAGACGTGGCTGAGTGCTTTTGCCAGATCGAACCCAAAGAGCGTCGGCTATGCGGTCAGCTTACGATCCGACGGCGTGAACCCGGAGTACCAAATCACTGTGGCAAGGTTTTTCAGGAGAGAGTACGCCCCTGAGTGGCTCACCGGTTAAGTTCATTCCACACCGTGGTCTTTCGCCCACTTCTCGTACCGGGCGATTATCTCCTGCAGATATCGCTCGACTCGCTCGCCGATGTCGGGCAACCCTTCCACGCTTTTCATGAAGGCCTGCACTTCCGCTGGATCGTGCAAGACTGGAAACTCCGACGCAAACCGGTTCAGGGCATCCACAACAGGTGACCCCGTGTCGCCGTCGTTCCCGGGGTGGTATTCCGGCACTGGCTCGTTGGCACTCATAAAATCCCTTAAGTCACACGGTTGTCTGGTCGGCACGGCGGCTGCTGCGTCTCCGTCCGCTAAACATTCCCAATGGTTGTCTCTTAGTGTTTCGGCACTGTCATCGTGATAGACGCCTTCACAGGCCCTCCGTCCTCGATGACCAAAGTCGAGTTGGTGGCGTGCATCGTGGCCTGCGGCAGTGACTCAACAAGGCACTGCACCACGAGATTCTCAGGGAGGTCGCGGCTCGTCGCATCGCCTGACAGCTCCCGCTTCAAGATGGGCATCCACTGGACAGCAAGGGATTTCTGAAGAGCATTCCGCCGCTTAGCAAGGCCTTCTGGCGTGTAGGCAAGCTGGATCGTCTTGCCAGCTTCGTAGTCCGCACGGGTGCCTTCCACGATCTTGAGTTCGTAAGAGCCTGTGACCTCAAGCCAGTCGCCGCCGACCATGGCAGCACGTTCACGAGTGTCCAGAAACACCCGTCCGTCGTTCCCGAAAATCAACTGACAGCGATCGTATTCACCGGCACTGAGATCGGGACCTTGTCGGCCCGATTTGCTCCTCATGTGTCTGGCTCGCCCGCCAAGTTCCACGACGCTCTCGATGTCGGCGTCTTGCTGGGCCAGATCAAGCTCGCCGTGCGGAGAACTGCTGTATTTCGCCGAGCAGGAGTGAATCACAAGATTGACTGAGACGCCGCCCTCCGGAACAGCAAGTCGGGGGGCATCTTGTGTACCAGCAGAGTCTTGCGGCATCGACGAGGCGGCAGGTCCCCTGACTTGGATCTGGACACCATCGCCCGGCAAAGCCGTGGTGACGACCTGTGGTTGGGCGGGCTGGCCTTGGGGATTGTTCAAGTAGCCAGCTGCCCTGACCGCCACAAAGACAGCGATGACGACGCCACCCCAGATCACACTCAACCAGCCGGTTCGCTCGGGACTGGGAGGTGCTTCGTCGCCGAGGTGTCTTCGTTGCTGCTCGTCGCGGGGATTAATCATGGCTTTGCTGCTGCTCTTGCTCGCCGGCCCGGCTCGCTGAGTAGACAAGGCATGCCCGGGCAACTCCGACCGTAATCGTGACGCCCATGAGGACCACGATGACCAAACACCCCCGCGTCGTCCTGTTGTAGACCCGGTTGTAAGCGGCTTTGCGAGGGTTCGTGAGCCAGCCCCAGCCTCGGGGGGCCTTCAGGCCAAGGTTATTTCGGACGTATCTCTTCAGGCTCGTTCTGGCCGAGATGCGTTTCTTGAGCGACGGGATTCGAAAGCCTATACGGACCATGTCGCTTCTCGGATTAGTGCGTGGTTGAGTTGAAACAAAATGGGCAGGGCTTGCTCACACAGTGATGCCGGCCTTCTCCAGCGTGGCCCTTGCAACACTCGCCTCCGGCGAAGCCGGAAACCGTGTTGCGATTTCCTTGAGGACAACAACAGCATCCTGCCGCTGTCCGTTCTTGATAAGGTCGCGAGCCTGCTGCAGAAGATCACCGGGCTGCTCGGATGCGGCATTCTTCGCCTCTTCGTAGTTATCGAATTCATATGACGACGGCAACGAAGAGCGACGATCAGCAGACTCGGGGGCTGGGGCTGGCCGCATAGCGTCATCACCGTTGGGCGATGGCGTCGTTATTGCCACTGGCGGTAGTCCCGTTGGCATAGCCGCGGGAGCCGGTGCCGTGCTGGCGATGACTCGGTCACGGATGATCTTCACTACCTGGAGTGCCCGCTCAAGATCCAGCGGCACGCCTTCGATCACGTTCGGCTTAAGTGAAAGCAGGATCGGCGGGCCACCTTGCGTAAAGACGCTGACAAAAAATCGCTTGTTGATCACGTACAGCACGATGCAAATCCCGGCAACAGCTGCACATGCCGCGAACGACAAAACAAACCTGTAAAAACCATCTCGCCATAACACTCCCAAGCCGCCGAAGACACCGACTATCAGAAAAATAAACGCCACGAACAGATAGCCAACCGGCTTCCGGACCCCTGCGGCCACTGACGAAATAGCACGCAATGAAACTGATTGGTTCTGGCGACCGAAGAGGCTTGTCGAGTTGCAACACAGTTCGTCAGCCGTGACCCGGAAATCAGTGATAGGGCTTATTCCAATCAGCGTCAGGAGAAACGAGATGATTCCCTGCTGCCGGCCAACAAGCTCGACAACCGGCATCGCTTCCCCGGACGCAGGCTCATGTGAAACGAGCTTTTGAAGAACAAGCTTGGTCGTACGGTTTCCAAAAGCTGCGATTGCACCGAAGAGAAATAGCCCGCCAGCAATCGCGAGTTCTACGGGCCCTAGTCCGAACATAGTTTTTCTCCACGCCGCGAAATGTTTTGCCCAGACAGCAGCTGCACACTGCCCGGCAGCACGCTCTGTCTACCGAGGCTGCGAGGAAAGTCTTCGCTTTCTTTCCCGTTCGTCCTTGTCGAGCTTCCGCCATTCCCAAGGGGGCGTAGCGTGCGGGTCCGCCCATAACCCAAGCTTGGCAGCACGTGCTGACTGCTCTGCGTCGCGAAGTTCCCGGCTCTGGTCGTACTTCACGTACTGCCAGGCCATGCCCTTGGCGACCATTTCGTGGTTCACGTCCAGTCCGCTGACCGTGACCCGCCCGATCGTGCGTTTGTATTTGTCGGTACCGAGGTCTTCGACTTCGACGTCTTTACCGAACACCATGTCAGACAAAGCCTGCTTGGACTTGTTTGCAAACGGCTGACCACGTTCTGGAGCATCGATCGCGTTCATGCGTATCTTCACCTGCTGCTTTTCGGGCGTGAGGCACGTGATAGAGTCCCCATCAGTCACGCCCACAACCCGCCAGATGTGCTTCGGGCCGGCACCGAGGCTGAGGATTGCCACGGACACTACGAAGGCGTTCATGAGCCGCATAGCAGACCCCTAACGCCGGAACAGAACTCGCACTGATAAGTCACCATCAGCAATGTGACGAGGCCGCGACACGTTGCGGCGAACCACCACATGGAAGCCCGTTCATCACAGCGCTCACGATTGGCCCGCAAGCTGCACATGTGGCAAGGCCACGCTTGAACGCCCAGCCACAGGCGTCTGCATCATCTTTGTCTTCGCAAAGCAACTACAACACCGCATCTTTATTGACTGTGTCCGTCACATGCGATTCGCCCTTTTCGATGCTTGGCGTTTCGCCCAACAACAGTTCCTGCCCCCTCCCTGTAAACCCAGCCCATTCAGCTCCGTCATTCACAATGAAACCTACGGTAGCATCATCTCCACTTCCTCGGGCGGAAGCATCTTCAAGTATGCCAGGAAGGTCGCGATAAACCTCTCTCCAGCCGTAACGTTTCCGGAAATATTCAACGTACTCACCAAGCAGTTTCGTCCGAAAATACTCTGTAGGAAATGCTTTTTCGTACCCATCTGTGCACAACATTAATGCTACTGGCACATCCCCTTCCAGCGGCCTCACGACAACTTGCATGTCGGCAGGCACTGTGCACAACGAAGTTGTCTCGTCTCCGAAGTGCGCTTCATTAGGCGGAATCAGCAAATGCGTTTCACCAGACGCATTCGCAGCCATAATCGCCCCGTCACCTACCTGGACGGCTAGTAGCCATGACTTCGAAACAACTGCGGCCACAAGAGTGCAACCGTAAGCCTTTAGAATCTGCTTCGACATAAGCGGCGAACCGTCGCCCGCCGCCGCTCCCTTGACGAGAACGATCTCGTCGTCAGAGAACGGATGTTGCTCATGGTGCGCTTCTACCTGCGCGACCCATTGATCGCTTACGATTCGGTTTAGCAATTGCTTCGCATACTGGCGAAGCGCCGACACGTCTGGAGAGATCAGCCATCGCTCGTCGGTGGCAAGCTTCGCCAATACATCGACAGCCGTTTGTACGGCGAAACGCGCCCCGAGGTGACTTCTTACGCAGGCGGTTTCGCCATGCCCGTCAGCAACCGCAACGGCAACGGGGACACCCTCTGGCTCGAGGCCGTCATCCGCCGGAAACCAGCGAATGGCATCCTGGTTGGGCTTCCCCTTCCGGACGTGCGACAACCCTATCACTGACGCACCGAAGGCTCGCCACCGATTGCTACGCGAGCCCCACTCATTCCCGCTAGCGCATGATAAAGCAGCGTCGCTCCTAGCCGTGTTTTGCGAAGCATCCATGAGCTGACCTTAATTGATTTAAAATACGTACCTTCGTAAATAAGCGAATGCGCTAGTGACGCTCGCCGCTACCAGACATCTGGCTCGTCGGTAGGCGGCGGCGGTGCATCAGGGATAGCAACAAACACGTCATCAACAGCACCGGCCGGTTGCTTGGTTTGGCTTGCCGGAGATGAAGCAGCTTTCGAGACCTGGGATGAAACCCATTTGATGTAGTGCGTGAGCTGTTGTGGATTGTTTGCCTTAAGAATTGGTCTCTCAACGTTGCCAACGAAATCAACCAGTGGTCCAGTCTCGCAGTCGGCTCCGATTGCTATTGCAATCCTTGCGGATCGCCTGCCCCATGGCGTTGCCATTAGTTTGTTGAGCCCTGATTTGTAATCGTCAGTTGGCTGCCCATCTGAAAGAAGCACAAGTACAGGTGGATACCCCCGCTCGCCCAGTTTCTCAACGCTCAACGCGTCAGCAACTAACTGAAAAGCTGCTCCCATGTCTGTCTGGCCGTCCACGCCAAGATCACGCCATTTAAATTCATCCACCTTTGTAGGCGTTGGGTCGTGCCACTGCGCGCCGTTAGCAAATCGCACGGTCCTCACAAGCATCTCGGCAAAAGGGTTTTCCTTTGCGACGGACACCATGTCCGGAAGAGCCTCCTTAATCGCCGTATTCAACTGCTGAATTTTGTCCCCCATCATCGAACCAGAGCAGTCCACAATCCAAATAAAATGCAGCGGACGCGCCGCCACCGCGTTCTCTCCAGGCCTTGCCATCGCCAGCTCCTCTAAAACAAAGAACAACTGAACCGGAATTTCTACTGCCGAACAATCCCAAGCGTTTGGCCGAAATTAATCTGCCCGCCAGGCACTAATGAGACCGACTGCCCCGGCTGCACGTACGATTCCTGGCCCGTCGGAGCTGTCGCTATCCACACATCCTGCGAAAGGTTGCGCAGACCAAGCACGGCGGGCTGCGAGGGCTTCTTCACGACCTCCGCCAAGCACGTGTCGAACTTGTAATCACTGCGCCTAAGCAGGTGGTGCTCAAACAACCGCCGCTGCTCAGCGACAACCACCACCACATCCGACTGATCGATACGCATTCGTAGCGGGATGCCCGGCTGCCTGCGACACTCGGTACACACGCGATCCGAATTCTTGACTTCCGCGTCGAAAAACTGCTCGGCCTTACACGCCTCACAAAGATAAAGACTGTCTCTTGCCTTCGACAAAGCTTTTCGCCACTCGTTTTCGCGCACGCGGCCATTCTGAGGGTCCTTCAGCCCGTCTGTGAAGGATCGCACGAAGAGACGCTGTAGAAATCTTGGGTAATTTGGCCACAGATCTATAGCGTTGCGATGAAACTCTCGCACAGGACGATTTCTTTGGTCGACTGGGTCAAAGATGAAGACAGGATCCGTTCCATAAAGATGATTCATTGCCTTCATGTCTAAAGAACGGATAGAGCTTTCGAGCTGACCTTCAAGCGGGTGATGAGCGACGAACATAAAAAACAGCAACACAGCCAAAGAATAAAGATCGGTGTCCGTACTCGGACCCGCCTCGCCGCGAACTATCTCTGGAGCCATCCACCGCATTTTGCCTTTGACACCAGCGTCCCCGAGCCCATTCACGTACACATTGTCGTTGTCGCACACCACGACATCCCCATTGGCATAATCGAAAAGCACGCCACCGTCATTGATATCCCGATAAGACAACCCGTTCGTGTGCAACTGCAGGAATGCGTCCACTAAGTTGTAGGCAGCGGAACATAGCGCCATGTAGGAGGGGGATGCTTTACCGGCCAGCAAATCATGAACGCTACGAAATCGCTTATCCCGAAGCGGCATCACGTACCCGTACCCGGGGGCGTGCGGGCTAGTGACAATTTCAATGGGCCAGAGGAACCGCGAATCCGGCGCTCCTCGACGCACTAGGTCATCAAGAATGCGCCGCTGCTCCGCAGTCGCCATATTTCGGTAGTACCACTTGACTGCGTAGTGCTCAGCACCACTTGTGGCCTGATATACCTCGCCCTGGCCACCACTTCCCAGATACCCGGCGACTGCGTAGCTTCTCCCGCTGCTCTGGCCTAAAGCGACTGCATTTCTTTTTAACAACTGGTTCATTGTCTTTCGTGGCACTCTTGGTCGCTAACGACCGATAAATGTTCCCTTTGTGATTTCCGCGATCGTAAGAAGAAAAGTAGACAAATCCTTGGCAAAGTAGTTTCCGATCCCAATCGCATTTATGGGAATCCCGGGCTTACTTCGGCACAGTTTGTAGATCCGTTCGACCAAGTCTCTATCAGTGCCTGGTTTGTCGTCGATGTTCGGCGACCCATCCGTGAACAGAATGATCGTATCTACATCCGGCACGCGATAAGCCTCCTCAAGAGCGGCGAGCGTATCCGTCCTCCCCTGTGGCTCCACAACCCCAAGCTGACGCCTTATCTGCTCGATGCTCTCTTGGCGACTGTCCTCAAAATCGAGAACGCCCTGCTTTGGGCTTCGATACACATAGCTATGAAACAGGATTACTACGCACGACTGCATATCCAAACACTCGATCCACTGAAGGACCGTGTCGCGAGCCTTTTTCCACCGGTTGCCTTGCTTCATGCTCTCGGAGCCATCAACAACAATAGCCACGCGCTGCATTTTCCCTTGCAGCCCAAGCAATTCGCGCCGAACACTTTTTTCATTTTTCTCAGTGTTTGTAGCCAAGTCCTCAGAGGCTTTTAGCTTTTGCCTGACTACCTTCAACTCCGACTCAAGCACATCAAGCTGCTCGCGTGTCGCTATCGCCTGAGCTGCTTCTTCGGCAAGTCTTTTTAGCTCCTCCTGCTTCTCCTCGAGTTGAGACTGCACTGTCGCAAGTTGCTTTGCGACCGAAACCGAGCTGCCATTTTGCGACTCACCAAGCTGACTGCTCTCTACAACCGCTGTAAGACTTTCTAAGTCAGCATCTCGCTGTTTGAGCTTGGCGGAGATATTCATTCCGAGAACCAATACAAGCCCGAATCCAAAGAAAAGCGTGTCGGAAAATGAGATCCATCCAATAGCGCTGTCCTGATGCCGACCCTGCAATTGCGAACGCCGAATAGCCACGAAATCTCTCCAAGCCACTAACGCTTCTGCCAGAACGCCGGAAGAACTCCACTACGCCGCGATGCATCGACTTCCGGGAGCACACGCGCCTGACGGCCATCCCCGCCAGGGCTTGCTATGGTCTTTTCGCTGGCCGATAACCCGTCGCCTGTTTGCGCACCACCGAACCCCACCCCTTTTGCACTCACGTTTGTTAGTTCGTCAATCTTTTTCATGCAGCTGTCGAAGAACTGGTTTTGCTCCCTTACCAGTTGACGAACAGCCTCATTCGTGTCGCGCAGTGCATTTAGAGCGTTAGCCAGCAACTCACGCTGTGAACCGCCGATGTGAAGCACTTGGTCTTCAACGCCATCGAGCGCCTCTGAAGCCAACAGACGAGAAAGGCGGTCGCCAAAAGACGAGTAGCTATCTATGGTCTCGGCTACTTTTTTAGATAGCTGATCCACCGTGCCTGCATGGCGTACGACTGATTGGCTGTACCCTTCGGCATAGTGTGCCAGTGCCGACGCTGCGTCGTCGCATTTCTGAGCACAATTGCTCAGCATCTCGTTTGCAGGAACCGCTTTCTCCTCAACAACATCGATTAGTCGGTCGCCGACATTTCTGTACGCCTCCGCTGCCTGGGCTAATACCTTGAGCGTCTGGCCAAATTCCTGATTGGCTGCCTTTAGCTGCGAGGACGTGGACCCCAAATGCGCTGCTGCGGCTGCCTGTTCCTCTACCGCAGGGAGAAAGTGGGCCCGTACGCCTTCTTCAAACAGGCCTGCCGTTTGACTAAACATAAGCACGGCCTGCTTACTTTCGACTATGGATTCGCTTATTTCGGTCATTGCTGCCAAGAGCGACTCGAGCGGCTTGCCAAGAGTCGTTGCGACGGCGGTGATCTTCTTTGCAGTGTCAGACAATTGCCGATTTGATGGCAGCACTATCTCCTGAAGTGTCGATGCGTAGTCGGAGTTGATTTGCTGAAGGCACTTTGCGGCGTCCTCAAGCCCTCCGGCCGCGCTCCCAAATTCCGCCAAAGATTTTTTGCACTGATTAGTGATTTCATGGGCGTCACCTACCGTCTTCACGTGCTGGAGCAATGCGGGCGCGAGGTCCGATTTGACCGTGGCAGTAAAAGCGTCAACACCTCGCTCAAACTGTGTCGCCACTCCATCAAGCAGGTTGCCAAGGCTAGACGTAGCACGGCTGGTCTGATTTGCAGCCTTTATAAGAATCGCGATGCTCGCAGGGACGCCTGAGAAGACATCTTTTAGACCTTGGGCGACGTCTGCCAAACATTCAAAAGCATGGGCCGCTGGGCATTGGTCCACTTGGCTAGTCAGATGGTTAAAGGCCATCGAAGCAGCGACTCGGAGGCGTCCATAAAGAACGTCGGCTGCGAACAGAAATGCCTGGCTCATTATCGCCAAACACGCGCCGCCTGCGATTCCAATAACGAGTGGCGAAACAGCGTGTAGCAGTTGGTCCGTACCATCAGGTTCAAAAAGTTTCTTCGACCCAAGGAACCCAAAAGCAGTGATAAGAACTCCCAGCAGCGGCGCAACATGCGCTGCTCGCTGGAGAACTTGGAAACTTGGCAGGCTCGTAAACCACTGATCCACATCAGCCATTGCCAGCTCTCGGCGTTGCTCAAACGACTGAAGGAAAGCTCCCCTCTGGGGTTCCCTGCACCATGCCACAAAAGGGAGCTCTGCACACGACTCTCTACCAATCAAGCGAGGATCGCTCGAATGTATTTCCTTCAGCTTCCGCTCCAGGCGATTAACCTTGCGGGCCACAACCAGGAATGTTGCGACTTGGCTGATCGCGAAAACTGCGATGCCAAACAGGGCTACAGGATGCTCGAGCAGCAACGTGGCCATGGCGACGGGCGAGCCTGTCTAGGTCGAGAGTTCTGCTAAATCGTTTAAAGGAAAACTGTCGCGGGGTGAGCATTCGTTGTGTTCAAGCCGAAACGCAACTACTTCGCGCATGTTGTTCAGCAAAAGCGCAAAGTCCCGAGGCCGAACCGCAACGCCCCGCAAATTGAGTTGCAGGCTAGGAGTCCCGAAACACACCGAATGCATGCTAACCACCCGAGCAGACGACGGCTGTAGGTCCTCGAATGGCATGAATACAGGAGAGCCGTCGCTACGCCCGGCGCATTCGATTCCTGATAGATGCACACCCAACTCGCAGAACGAGACAACGGGCTGCACAACACCGAATGTAGAGAATCGCACGATGCCTACAGTCGCGTCACAGGGTGGTGCAAACGCACTGCTTCCCAGGGCACTGGGGAAGTCGATCCGCTCAATAACCGTTCGGAAGGCCAAAAGCACCCCACGAATCAGTTGAGCACGGCTCGCATCTACACTTTTTTCTCTCGCCTGCGATGAATGCTTCAGCGATACCGTCGCATTCGAAGCCTGTCCGCTGCGTTGACTCGACGCGCGATCTGAAACGGAACGTCTTTGCCAGCCTAAGGCTGTTGCCCAAGCGACCGCCGCCCACCTTGCAACATCGGCCCGAAAACCAAGCTGCTTCTCAATACGCTGAGCAAGATCGTCTAGCCTTGCTTGCCCAGGCAATGGCAACGCTGCAGAGGCCGACAGAAGGCCTTCTCTCAAGACACTAGCCAGAACAAAAATTTCCGTGCCAAAAGCTCCGCACTGGTCAGCTAGAAGAGCCCGGCAGAGCAGCTTGTCGTTGAGCAAAACGTTGCCGTGTTGCCTGTAAAGCTCTTCCAGGACCTTAGACGGAATGTCGCTCAATTTTGAATGCATATGCGAAAGCTGCGCTGTGCTGATCCCCCAACTCCCGAACCAGTTGCGGGCCCAGAAGAGGGGAGCTAGAGTCTAGGCAAACCGCCTCCCTCGTTCTAGGGGAGCCTGCGGTCGGAAGCACGGGGGGCCGATTCGCTGGCCCGTGCCTTGCCTGCGTAGACCAAGGATGTCCCTCGGCCTTGCTTCAATTTGGGGTCAGCTGCCCCGAGGTCCGGGTATGTCGGCGAACTGGTACTACTCGAAGAACAACGAGCGCGAGGGCCCCGTCACGCCCGCGAAGCTCAAAAAACTAGCGAGCGAAGGCTGGCTCACGCCTGACGATCTCGTCTGGAAAGAGGGCATGCCCAACTGGCTGCCTGCCCGGAAAGTCCGCGGGCTTTTCGAGTCCAGGCTCGTGCAGCAGCTCAACGGCACAGTCGATGGCGCCCTAGTTAGTGACGCTCGAACTGCGGCCACCCAGACGCAATTGACGGCGCCCCCCGCCTATAGTCCGGCCCGAACAGCAGTCCCCAAGGCGCGATCACACTCACTGCCGTCACTTGCCGATCTACCGCCGCGGTACATCTTGGCGGGCGGAGGCGGCCTGGTGGCGGCCCTGGGCCTCGCTTGGACCGTGGCCGGTCGGTCGCCGGTCGCCCTAAGCGTGACGGTCCTGGGACTCTGCCTGACGGCCACGGGGCTCTACGAGGAACTGGGTCGGCTCCTTCGTCAGGCGGCTGAGAATGTTGGTAAAGCATCACGGGAGGCAGCCGAGCGACGCCAGGAAGCCCGCCGGATCGCCCTCGAGCACCGCATCGAGGCCAAGCGGCTGGCTCAGGAGCAGGCGGCCACGCAACAGCCGCTGATCGTTCCGGCCGGGACGCCAGACGGCGGCTTCGCCCAACCCGCAGCCGCAAGCGTCGTGGTCATCAACCAGGCGCCCTTAAGGCGATGGAGCCCCGGTCTGGCCGCCGTGCTCAGCTTCTTCTTGCCGGGACTGGGTCAGCTCTACAAAGGCCAGATCATCAACGCGGTTGTCTGGTTTTTCTTCGTAGCACTGGGTTACGCAGCCCTGATCCTGCCCGGCCTCGTCCTGCACTTTTTCTGCGTGCTCGGAGCCCTCAGTGGCAATCCGTGGACGGAGCCCAAGACGACGGTGGTGAGGCACTAGCAACGCGTGAACAGAGGAGTCCCCCTGTTGATACAGGGATCACCCCAAGCCTAAGCGGCCTCCTACGAATACAACCGACCCAAATGAATCGCTACACGCCACCAAAAGACAGAGAGGACACCTATGGCAATAGAGTGGTACATCAAAAATGGTGAAAAAGCAGTAGGACCTCTGAGCAGCACTCAGCTCAAGGAATTGGCTTCACGAAAGAAGATCACCCTGCAGACACTCGTTCGCAGAGGCGACCGATCAGACTGGATAGCAGCAGGAGCGATCCGCGACCTGTTTGACCCGCAGCAGCCACAAGCTGCAGAAAGTGAGCCATCAACGCCGTCTAATGAGGCGGCTCTCGCTGCCCCACGTAAGCCCTCGCGGCTCTTACTTTGGTCCGCGATTGGCACCAGCGCGCTCATGGGAGTTGGGCTGATTCTCGCCTTAGCCACCTGGCTTGTTAACACAGGCTCTTCCTCGTCAGCAGCAAAGCCACCAACGAAAGCGAAACAGGTCGCGAACAAAGACGAGATCCCCGCGGCCCCCAAGAAGGCCGATGGAGCCGCATCTGATGGTTATGTGGCTGCAGCCCACGCACCGCCTCAACCCCCACCTCCGCCGAAGCCTGAGCCGCACCTCTCGACCGCATACAGAAAAGCCGTCCTTCTCAATGAGCATGGCCTGACAGAACTGGCCAAGGCAGAGTTGATCGACGTCCTTATGAGCAAAGCCGTTTCAGCGGAGAAAGCCAGGGCCTACTACTTGCTGGGCTCAATCGCGTTTTCCGAAAAACGAATCAGCTCGGCATTGAGTACGTGGAAGGAACTGGTCGCCGCGTACCCAGACTCACAAGAGGCGACAGACGTCAAGGATCGCATCGACCAGCTTGCTGAGATTGCCGGAGAAAACGCAAAAGAATCCGCAAACAATGCGGTCGCCGAATCCTATTTGCGTAACGGCGACTTTTGGTCCAACGATCGCGACAAAATTTTCAACATCGACACGAGCTGGATCCCACACGTCGAATCAGCCATCAAATGGTACGACAAAGTGATAGCAGAGTTCCCCGGCTCAGCTGCCTCCCGAATCGCCTATAAGGACAAGTTGTTCACGCTGATAGGCTGGAAGGACCGGCGATACGACTCGATCCGCTTTGGCTTAGAGGAGGACTTCGAGAAGTACATGCCCTTGATTCAGGAGACGCTGGCCGCCTTCGAGAAAGAGCACCCCACGGCGTCAGCCATCCAGGCGTTCCGCTTCCAGATCGCCCAGGCGTATTGGGGCAAGAATGATCTCGCGAACGCGAAAGTCTGGCTGGAGAAGATGATTGCGGCCGCTGGGGACGACGACAGCTTTTATGCTCACCTGGCACGGGAGCGGCTCGCGCGGCTGCAGCGATAGACAGTATTCTTGCCGCCCGGGCAGGAAAGGCGGCGTAACGCCACAGGCTGATTCCCGATGCCTATCGAGGGCAACGAGGATCCCCTATTCCGGGGGCCTCGGGCGACGTACTTTAGTGGCTGATTTCGGCACAGAACCAGCAGGGAAAGCGTCCATGGCCAAAGCTGCCCGAGCCAAGCGAACCGGCCGCAAGTCGAAAGACGAGACCGGCGCACAATCAGCCGCCACCGTGGGCTTCGAGGCCAAACTCTGGGCCGCCGCAGACAAGCTCCGCAACAACATGGACGCGGCGGAGTACAAGCACGTTGTTCTCGGGCTGATCTTCCTGAAATACATCTCCGACTCGTTCGAGGAGATGCACGCCAAGCTCGTCGAGGGTAAAGGCAAGTACGACGGGGCCAATCCAGAAGACCCGGACGAGTACAAGGCTGAGAACGTCTTCTGGGTGCCGAAGTCCGCCCGCTGGTCCACGCTACAAGCCAGCGCCCGTCAGCCCGACATCGGCAAGAAAATCGACGACGCCATGGTCGAGTTGGAGAAGGACAACCCCCGGCTCAAGGGCGTGTTGCCGAAGGATTATGCACGGCCCGGACTGGACAAGCAGCGGCTCGGTGAACTGATCGACCTTGTCGGCACCATCGGGCTGGGCGACGAGGCAAACCGGTCGAAGGACATCCTTGGCCGAGTCTACGAATACTTCCTGACCCAGTTCGCGAGTGCCGAAGGCAAAAATGGCGGGCAGTTCTACACGCCGTCCTGCGTTGTCCGAACCATCGTCGAAATGCTGGCGCCGTACAAGGGCCGCATCTACGACCCAGCCTGTGGCTCGGGCGGCATGTTTGTGCAGTCGGAGAAGTTCGTCGAAAACCACGGCGGCAAGATCGGCGACATCTCGATCTATGGCCAAGAGTCCAACCACACGACCCGCAGGCTGGCCGTGATGAACCTCGCCATCCGGGGCATCGAGGCTGACTTCGGCCCCGAGAACGCCGACACGTTCAAGAACGACCTTCACAAGGACCTAAAGGCCGACTTCGTCATCGCCAATCCCCCGTTCAATGACTCAGACTGGGCGAGGGACGACACGGATATCCGCTGGAAGTACGGAGTGCCGCCCAAGGGCAACGCCAACTTCGCGTGGGTCCAGCACTTCATCCACCATCTCGCCCCCAACGGCTTCGCTGGCTTCGTGCTGGCCAACGGGAGCATGTCCTCAAACCAGTCGGGCGAGGGCGAAATCCGGCAGGCCATCGTCGAGGCGGACTTGGTGGACTGCATGGTCGCGATGCCCGGCCAACTCTTCTACTCGACGCAGATTCCGGTCTGCCTCTGGTTCCTGACTCGCAACAAGAACGACGGCAAGCGACGAAACCGGAAGGGCGAGACGCTTTTCATCGACGCCCGCAAACTTAGCCAGCCCGTTGATCGCGTGCATCGAGAACTCGTTGACCACGAGATCAACAAGATCGTCTCGGCCTACCACGCATGGCGTGGCGAAAAGGGGGCGGGCAACTACGAGGACGTGGCGGGCTTCTGCAAATCAGCCACGCTCGAAGAGGTTCGCAGTCACGGGTATGTCCTGACGCCCGGTCGGTATGTGGGGGCCGAAGAAGTCGAGGACGATGGTGAGCCGTTCGAGCAGAAGATGAAGCGGTTCGTCGGCGAACTCAGCGAACAGTTCGCCGAGTCAACCCGGCTGGAGGCGGCGATCAAGGCCAACCTGAGGAGACTTGGGTATGGAACTTGATGTCTGTGGTCAGATTCCAGCCGACTGGGATGTCACCACCATCGAGGACGTTTGTGAGCGCGTAACGAGTGGCGGTACGCCCAGTCGAGCGCGGCCAGAGTATTACTGCGATGGCAAATGGGGCTGGGTTAAGACGCAGGAGTTGCGCGATGCTTGGATAGACCAGACGGAGGAGCGGATAACGGATGAAGCGATAGAAAAGTCCTCTGCCAAAGTTCTGCCCGCAAACACGGTTTTGTTGGCCTTGTACGGTGCCACCGTCGGTCAACTCGGGATTCTTCGCCGATCAATGACATGCAATCAGGCTTGCTGCGCCATGATTGTCGATCCACGCAAGGCTGACTTTCGTTACGTCTACCATCAGTTGCGTCTGGCTCGCCCTCAACTCAGGAGCCTCGCAACCGGCGCGGCCCAGCAAAACTTGAGCGGAGCGTTGATGAAGTCATTGCGGCTTCCGCTACCTCCTCTCGCCGAACAACAACGCATCGCCCACATTCTCGGCACGCTCGACGACAAGATCGAACTGAACCGCCGGATGAACGCCACGCTGGAGGGCATCTCGCGGGCGCTCTTCAAGTCGTGGTTCGTGGACTTCGATCCGGTCAGGCAGAAGGCAGCAGGCCAGCAGCCGGTCGGCATGGACGCCCAGACGGCGGCGCTGTTCCCAGATTCATTCGAGGAGTCGGAGATCGGAGAGGTGCCGAAGGGATGGCGGGTCGGAAGGCTTGACGACTCCATCGTCTTGCAAAGAGGTTTTGACCTTCCCGCACATTCGCGAGTCAATGGTGAATATCCGATCCTCGCCGCAGGAGGTTTAAATGGGTTCCATAATGCATTTATGGTGCGGGGGCCGGGTGTGACCACTGGTCGTAGTGGTGTCTTGGGAAATGTTTTCTACGTGCATGAGGACTTTTGGCCGTTGAATACGTCCTTGTGGGTCAAGGAATACAAGGCCTCTACTCCGCTCCACGCCTATCACGTCCTATCTCAGATTGACTTCAGGGTGTTCAACGCGGGATCGGCGGTTCCAACGCTTAATCGCAATCATGTCCATAGCCTGCCGATTGCCCGCGCAGACATGTCGGCTATCAAAGCCTTCGACGCTACCGTCAGGCCTGTTTTCCAAGCCATTCGAGAGCGAGAGCGAGAGTCCCGAACTCTCGCCGCCCTCCGTGACACGCTCCTCCCCAAACTCCTGTCCGGCGAGATCCGTGTCCCTGAAGCCGAGCGGGCCGTCGAGGAGGCCATCGCATGAACACTCCCTCGCTTCGCCGTGGATTCTCGGTGAATGTCTTTCTTCCGACTGGGGATCCCGAGGGGCTGAAAGTCGTCGAGAAGTCGAACTGGACTGGCCGCGGGCTGGTGATCCCGAAGGCAATCTTCGGTGAAAGCAAGAGTCGTGAAGAGTTATCCCGCACTGGCGTGTATCTGCTTGTCGGCCCAAGCGAGACCTCGGCCCTGCCCACGATCTACGTCGGCGAGGGCGATCCCGTGCGGCCTCGGCTCGAGCAGCACGTCAAGAACAAAGAGTTCTGGACGCATGCAGTTGTGTTTACGAGCAAAGACACGAACCTCAATAAAGCGCACGTCCAGCGGCTGGAGTCGCGATTAGTAGAGTTGGCGAGCCGTGCCAAACGGTGCGTCCTCGACAATGGCAACGCTCCCGCACCGCCGTCACTATCAGAGGCCGACGAGGCGATGGCCGAGGGCTTCCTCGACGACGTGCTTTTGTGCCTACCCATCCTTGGCTACAGCATGTTCGAGGCTGGGGCGTCGGCGGCAGCCAGAAGTGCCGATGAGATTTTGCACCTCTCGGCGAAAGGCGTTGAGGCAACGGGCAAGGACACGGCGGCGGGATTCGTTGTCTTTGCTAACTCCACCGCTGTGGGAAATGACAAGGTAACTCCTTCGCTGGTGAACCACTTCCCCTCAGTTAAGGAGTTGCGTGATGAACTGATTCGCCAGAGTGTGCTTGTTCCAAGGGGCGAGGACTTGGTGCTTACTCTGGATTACACGTTTTCATCCCCGTCGATGGCGTCGTCCGTAATTCTTGGCCGCACATCCAATGGCCGCGAGGCGTGGAAAGCAAAAGACGGGCGAACACTCAAGCAGATTCAGACGGCGGAAACGGAGACATGAGCGCAAATGCAGAACACTCGCCGCAGGTCACTTTCGTTTGATGTGAAAGGAGTGAGTCATGGCGGATTGGGATCAACTCGACGCGATGGGAGACCTCGCGCGCCTTAATCAAGCAAAAGCCTTGGCGAAGCAGCAGGCGCAGCGGGACGCCCAACTGGCGGCGCAAAACGCGGAGGTCGTGCGATTACTGAAGGAGCAGAAGGAGCGGGAAGAGGCCGAGAAGGCGCGAATAGCGGCTATGCCGAAATGCCCGGATTGCCTTAAGCCAGTGGAGGTTGGGTCGCGCCGATGCCCGCATTGCCGCAGTGGAATCGTCTCGTGGGATTACGCAAGCGAGGGGCAGTCGTGGAGGCTTATTTGCCGCGAAGCCGACGCTCCCCACTCGCTACAAAACCGATGCGAGCGGGTCGCACGTGAGGCAGTGCTGCACCGCGACGCATGCATACGGTCCATGGAGTTCATCGACAATAAGTGGCAGCAGGAGGTGCTTGATGCCTGCCGCGCCATTCGACAAGTTGTATCCAGCTACAACGCGGACTCCCGAAACCTTTTGCTTGACATCGTTGAAAAGCGGATCGCGGGAGAACCATTGACTTCGCCGCGCGAAGAAGCCTCGCTGCAGAAACTGCGCGACCAGTGTGCGGCAGAGTTTTCCAGCGCCACGTTGTTGACTCTCCAAGCCGACTTAAAACAAAAGGAAGATAAAGTAGCACTTTCAAAGACATCCAAGCCGCTTGTCTGGGTCATTCATTTCATGACTCTTTCCTGCAGTGTGATTCTCGTACTTCTGCTTTGGGGAAAAGTTAGCAGCGACGGATGGCGGGAAAGCCTAGGGGCGATTTGCTCGATAGCTGTCGCCGTCGGTGTTCTTGTCTGGACAAGTTTGTGGTTTATCAAGGTTACTCGGCAAAGAGAAACAGCCGTTGCCATGGCGGCTGCCGTGCTAGCAGAGTTTCGAGAACGAGAAGCCACGGCGAGAAGCACTCTGCAGGCCAAAGTCATGGCCGTCAGCAGTGCGTGGGAGGAAAAACTCGCCCAGATAGGCTTGCTTCAACCGATAGAGGTGCTTGTCACGAAGTTGAGAGAGTCTATGGAAGCATCGCTTACTGCATGCGAAGCCTACAAGGCACTCAGCGCCGCGCTTCTTGCACTTGCCAGCACGCGAGAATTCATGGAGAGCCTAGGCACGCCAGTAAGTGCGACACTTGGAGACAACCATAACTGGATACGGTTGCTATCGACCCATGATTTAGTAGCCCCTCGCTCAATGGTGAATGACTCGTACAACCTGAACGACATTTGCCGGAACTGCGATACGACTCTCAGGGCATTCCGCTCATCGGTCGCTCGGTTAAAGTCGCTGCCGCTATGAGTCAGGCGACATTTGACTGGATTATTTGTCCTTGGTGCAGGCAAATACTGACATGACCATCACCGAAGACACCGTCGAGCAGACCGCCATCGAGTGGTTTGAGGAACTCGGCTACACCTATCTGGCTGGGCCGAGCATCGCGCCGGGTGAGACGGGTGCCGAACGTGACTCCTACGGCGACGTGGTTCTCCAGAGCTGGCTCACGGCTGCCATCGACCGGCTGAACCCCAAGATTCCCGCCTCCGCCCGCGAAGACGCCCTCCGGAAGGTGCTGCGGGTCGAGGGGCCGTCGCTGATCCAGACAAACCGGCTGTTTCACAAAATGCTCGTCGCGGGCGTGGACGTCGAATATCCGCGAGGGGACGGCACCATCGCGGGCGACCAAGTCCGGCTCATCGACTTCGAGAACCCAGACAACAACGACTGGCACGTCGTCAACCAGTTCACGGTCACCGAGGGAACTCATTCCCGCCGGGCGGACATCGTCGTCTTCATCAACGGCCTGCCCATCGGGCTTCTCGAACTCAAGAACGCTGCCGCCGAGCAGGCCGACATATGGTCGGCGTACAAGCAACTTCAGACCTACAAGGACGAGATTCCGACGCTGTTTCGCTACAACGAACTACTCGTGATCTCCGACGGCTTGCAGGCCCGGATCGGCTCCCTCACGGCTAACAAGGAGTGGTTCAAGGTCTGGCGGACAACCGATGGCCAAGTCGACGCGCCCAAGTCAGCCCTCGAACTGGAGACGCTGATTCAGGGCGTGTTCGAGAAGTCGCGGCTGCTCGACCTCCTCCGGGACTTCATCACCTACGACGAGGATGACAAGGGCCGTACCGCCAAGGTCATCGCGGGCTACCACCAGTTTCATGCAGTGAAGGCCGCTATCGAGGAGACCGTCCGAGCCAGCGGCAAGGCTGGCGATAGACGGGCCGGGGTCGTCTGGCACACCCAAGGCTCAGGCAAGAGTTTCTCGATGGTGTTCTACGCGGGGCGGATCGCTCGCAACGCGGACATGCAGAACCCCACGGTGGTTGTCTTGACGGACCGCAACGACCTCGACGACCAACTCTTCGGCCAGTTCGACCGGTGCAGCGACCTCCTCAACCAGAAGCCCAAACAGGCTGAGTCCCGGTCGCAACTCCGAGAACTCCTGCAGGTAGCCAGCGGCGGCGTGGTCTTCACGACGATCCAGAAGTTCATGCCGGACGAGAAGGGTGACAAGATGCCCGTTCTGTCTGACCGCCGGAACATCGTTGTGATCGCCGACGAGGCCCACCGGAGCCAGTACGACCTGATCGACGGCTTGGCCCGGAACATGCGAGATGCCCTGCCGAACGCCAGTTTCATCGGCTTCACCGGTACGCCCATCGAGCAGAACGACGCCAATACGCGGGCTGTCTTCGGCGACTACATCAGCGTCTACGACATCCAGCAGGCCGTGGCTGATGGCGCGACAGTCCCGATCTACTACGAAAGCCGGATCGCGAAACTGGGCCTCTTGGAGAAAGAACTCCCCAAGATCGACGAGGAGTTCGAGGAACTGACCGAACGGGAAGAAGAAGAGACGCGCGAGAAACTGAAGTCCAAGTGGGCGGCTCTGGAGGCCCTCGTCGGCGATCCCAAACGCATAGCCCTCGTCGCCAAGGACCTCGTAGATCACTTCGAGCGGCGGCGGGAGGCACTGTCCGGCAAGGCCATGGTCGTATGCATGAGCCGCCGGATTTGCGTGGACCTGCTCGACGCCATCTTGAAACTCCGGCCTGATTGGGCGAGCGCACCGAATGACGACGAGCAGCAGGAGGCCAAAAAGACCTGCGTCGCCAAGATCATCATGACGGGGTCAGCCATGGACGGCCCCGAGTGGCAGCCGCACATCCGGAACAAGCAGCGGCGCAAGGATCTGGCCAACCGGTTCAAAGACCCCAAGGACCCGTTCTCGCTGGTCATCGTCCGGGACATGTGGCTGACGGGTTTTGACGCCCCGTGCATGCACACCATGTACGCCGATAAGCCGATGCGCGGCCACGGGCTGATGCAGGCCATTGCCCGCGTGAACCGGGTCTTCAGGGACAAGCCGGGTGGCCTCGTGGTGGACTATCTGGGCCTCGCCGACCAACTGAAGCGGGCGCTCGCCACCTACACCGAGAGCGGCGGCAAGGGCAAACCCAGCATTGATACCGCCGAGGCTGTGGCAGTCCTCGAAGAGAAGTGCGAAGTCGCCCGCGGGATCATGCACGGCTTCGACTGGTCGGTGTGGCACGGGGAATCTGGCAAGGACCGGCTGAAGATCATTCCGGCCGCTCAGGAACACGTGCTTGAGCAGGACGACGGCAAGAAGCGGTTCTGCAAGGTCGTGTCGGAGATCAGCAAGGCATTCGCCCTGTGCGCTACGGCCGAAGAAGCCAAGGCTCTCCGAGACGAAATCTCCTTCTACCAGTGCGTCCAGTCTGCCCTGCTCAAGACGGCCGACCGGGAAGGGACGGCGGAGAACCTCGATCACGCGATCCAGCAACTTGTCTCGCGAGCCGTGGTGGCCGACGGCGAGGTAATCGACGTCTTCACAGCGGCGGGCATCAAGAAGCCCGATATCTCAATCCTCTCAGACGAGTTTCTGAACGAAGTCCGTGGCATCAAGCAGAAGAATGTCGCCGCGGAACTGCTGGCGAAACTCTTGCAGGGCCAGATCGCGACCCGGACCAGCCGAAACGTCGTGCAGGGCCGTCAGTTCAGCGAGATGCTCAAGAAGACGCTCAACGCCTACCACAATCGGGCCATCGCGACTCAGGAGATCATCGAGGAACTCATTTCGCTCGCCAAGGAACTCGACGCCGCGGCCAAGCGAGGCGAGGAGATGAACTTGTCGGAGGAAGAACTCGCCTTCTACGACGCTCTGGCAGCAAACGAAAGTGCCGTCCGAGCCATGGGCGATCAGAAGCTCCGTGTGATCGCAGCGGAGTTGGTGTCAAAGGTTCGGGGCAGCGTCACTATCGACTGGACACTCCGGGAATCGGCGAGGGCGGTAATTCGCGTGGCGGTCCGTCGAATCCTCAACAAGTTCGGCTATCCGCCCGACCTGCAAGATGCGGCGGTTCAGACGGTGCTGATGCAGGCAGAGACACTGTGTAAAGACTGGGCTTCGTGCGACCGGCATGTGCCCTGAAAGGTGTTGCAATGACGGTCGGAGTATTTTTTGCAATCGCGTTTCGCACCATGGGCTGGGTGACGCTTGGTCTTATTGGCGGAAGGATTGCTGCCCATCGCGGCTACCCTCCGCTACTAGGCATGGCGGTCGGAATCATTCTCGGACCTCTCGGACTGGTGGCATCCCTGCTGATCCCACGGCGTCGTGATGTGGTCCAAAAAGAACTAGCAGAGGAGCTTATTCAACACAGCACCCACGAATGCCCTACCTGCGGCGCTGTGATTGCTGCGACGAGAAATGAATGCCCGCGTTGCGTATACCGACGTTTGTTTCCATAAAGACAGCATGTCCGACTTAATCAACAAAGCGCTTGAGCAAGCCCGGCTACGGCTGCTCGACCTGACCAACCGCAATCGGCTTATCAACTATCGCGAGAGCGCCCGCTGCATAGCGATCGTCGATGAATTGCCTTCCCAGGTATGTGAACGCCTGTTCGATGACAAGCTCTTCACATTTCTGCCGTACGACGGCCCCGAGGATCGCACTCCGCCTAGCGAATTGCCCCTACCACCCGCCGCAGGAGTCGCGGTACCCGGCAAGCACAAAGACGGACATCTCCAGACCCCGTACTCGACAAAGGATCTGAAGACCCGCCTGCGGAAGCTCGTAGGCGACTACCGGACGATTCTCGAGGAAACGGGCGCCAGTTCCGTCTTTCTGGCTATGGGCTTTTTGCGATACCGAGACTCAGAGGACAGTCAGGTCTGGCAACGGGCTCCGCTGTTACTGCTTCCTGTAACCATCGAGCGTGAATTTGGCGGGTGGGAGCCGAATGCGTTTTCTATTCGCATGCTCGATGACGAACTTCAGACCAACCGGTCGCTGCTGCACAAACTTGACTCCCTGAGCGTACGACTGCCTGAAATCGAAAAAGCTTGGGTGAGTTCCCCCGGCAGCGACGAAGCTACGTTCAGCCCAGAGGCATATTTTGCAAGCGTTGCCCGTGCCCTGCGGGCCAACACAGCGAAAGACTGGCGCGTCGAGCGGCAGATGTCGATAGGCGTCTTCCGGTTTCAGAAACAGGCCCTATGGCGGGACCTCGACCCGGAGAACTGGCCCGCGCGATCCCCCGTGACCGGCCACGCCCTCGTTCGCCGGATACTTCTCGGCCCACAGGGTGAGTCTCGGCCCCCAGGAGCATTGCCTGACCTTCAATACTCCGACCCCGACGAAATTGACGGGCACACGAAGTCACTGCCTCTCGTCCTTGATGCAGACTCATCGCAAGTCCAAGCACTGCACCACGCACTACAGGCTCAAGACGGCTTGGTGATCGAAGGTCCGCCCGGGACTGGCAAGTCTCAGACAATTGCGAACCTGATCGCAGCCGCGATCGCCCAGGGAAAGTCAGTGCTGTTTGTGGCTGAAAAGCTGGCGGCGCTCGAGGTCGTATCCAAACGCCTGGCTGAGAAGGGGCTCGATCCGTATTGCCTTTCTCTGCACGGCCTGAACTCCAATCGCAAGACTTTCTATGAGGGCCTCCAGAAGCGACTGGCCCATACGCCGCGGTACTCGGCGACGAGCGTGGAACAGGCCCGAAGAGAGCTGTCCCGCGTACGAAATATACTCCTGGACCTGTCTGAGCTGCTGACGACGCAGCTGGGGCCACTCGAGCTTCCCGCACACGAAGTGGTATGGCGCGTCGAGCAACTGCGTCAACGACTGCCTGACTCGCTGCCGCTACACACGCTGACAGTCTCGACAAACGACGCCGCCTGGTTTCAAAACCACAAGCTTTACGCCAATGAATACGCCGCTGAGTGGCACGCTATCCCGGCCGAGGCCCGGGAAGCATGGATTGGCTTCACTCCGAGATCCTATTCGGACCAACACCGCAGTGCTGTCCTTGCATGTTTTGCCGGCACAAAGGACCAGGTCGCTGCACTGCGGGAAGCTACGACATCAGCTGGGCTTGCCGAGGCGCTGGGTTCACCTGTCTCCGTATCCCGAGTGCTCACTTGGCGGAAGCGCGAACCCGCCGCCAGGGTGCCGCCTCTGCCAGAGACCACCACCCCGGAGGTCGTACAGGCGATTCTTTCCTGCGGCAGCCTCAGCCAGACCGAGGAATTTTTGGCCAAGTGCGCAGAGTACCTATCGCTGCGCCAAGAATTATCTCGCGTCCTCGATCTGACAACCAGCCGTGTTGCCGTGGAGGCGGCGACTGCGCTGCTCCACATAAACAGGATTGCAGGTCTATGCGACACTTCCGCAACAACGCTTGATCATTGCGCTGAGCTGGCTGATGCCCACCAGGATATCCGAGCCACGATCGCGAGTGTCTCATCGAAGGCAACTGGGCTCGCTAAGCTGCTGTCTCTTACCCCTCGCAGGCTCAGCGACTACACCGCGGTTACTGAGGCTGGCGAGCAGCTCATCGACGCTCCAGCGGGCATGAACGCGTATGCGTTCGCAGGCCTTGCCCACCCCAGAGCCGCAGAGAGTCTTATGAAAGCCGCCGAGAAATCGGCGGAGCTTCGCGATGACCTCAAGCAGTGCGACTTGCTCGACCCTGAGCGTGTGACCGACTGCGATGGTGCTCTCGCTGCCATCGCCGACGTGGAGGCCTGCGCGGAGGCGTGGTTCCCGTTCGTCTCGAAGAAATATCGCCGCGCAAAGGGCTACCTGTCAGCAAGGCTCCGGTCTGGCGCTCGTTTCTCACGCAAACCCGAGATATTGGCCAAGCTTCGCAAACAGCTGTCTATCTGCCGCAACAGGGATGCCTTTGGCCAGAACAAAGAGTACCTGGCGGCTCTCGGGCCGGTGTTTACCGGCATCGACACTGACTGGGAGCGGGCCCGCGAACTCGTCGCCCACGCAACCACGCTTAGACAGCATGTGGGGCAAGAAAACGCCCGGTCCCTCCTAGCCTCGTGGGAAAAGCACGAAAGCGCACTCGGCGACGTGGTGGGGTCGCTGCAGTCTTCACTCAAGTTAATCGAGGAGTTTCGGCGACAGCATGCGTTCTATGCGCCTGACGTATGGCTCCGCCCGCTGAACGACATCGCAGACGCACTTGGCCGCACACAAGCGATATACGCAGAGGCGGCTGACTATTTCCGAGACGACCGGATATCCATTGCGACGAACCTTACTGTCCATGACGCCAAGCACGCCCTGAGCGTACTTTTCCCGCGGCATCAAAAGCTCCGAGCAGAAATAGACCTTCACCCGTTTCTGGCGAAGCTCTGCGGAGTATCGTCGGCCGCGGAAATTCAGTCCATCACGCACCTACAGCTCGCTCTCCGGTGGCTGTCAGGCGTCGCAGATGCTCCAGGTGTCAGCGAGGAACTCCTGCCGTGGCTCCTTCCCGCGGAGGAGACACTGGCTCGCAGCCGAAACCTGCTGCTGTCGGAGATCAGCGAGAAAACACACGACACGCTGCGCACTTTGTCGAACCTCCTACAGGGGCTTGGCGACTTCAGGCTGTCCGCGTACTTCGGGTCAGATGCCCTACTACAGGCGATTCCGGACAAGCTGCTGGCCTGCGAAGCGACCCTGGACGCTCTGCCCGCGCTGCAACGTATCGGCCACCTTCGCACGCGGCTTCGCGATGCAGGACTCGATCCAATAACCATTGCCATCGAACAGGGGATTATCAAGGACAGCGTGGCGGGCGACTGGCTCGACCTAGCAGTTCACAGCGTCGCCTACGAAGCGTTTGCTGCGGACAACCCGTGCATCCAGGCACAGAGTAACACCGCTTACGAGACTACCCGCAGAGCCGCGGCCGAGACTGACAAGCAACTGTTTGCGCTGAACGCCGAGCAGATCGCAGCCTCACTCCATTCGAACCGCTGCCCACAAGGCAATGCGACCGGAACCGTCAGTAGCTTCACTGAGCTTGGCCTAATTCGGCATCAGATCTCACTGAAAAAGCGGCACCTGCCGATTCGTCAGCTGATGTCGAGGGCGGGCAAGTCGCTGAAGGCATTGAAGCCCTGCTTTCTAATGTCGCCCCTCTCGGTTGCCCAGTACCTCCCTCCCGGCGAGATTCACTTTGATCTGGTCGTAATGGACGAGGCTTCACAGATTCGGCCGGAAGACGCAATTGGTGCGATAGCCCGGGGCAGCAACTGCGTAATCGTCGGAGACCCCAACCAGTTACCGCCCACCAGTTTTTTCGATGGGGCCGATCCGACGGACGGCGACGAGCTTGATGAGCAGACACTCATCGTCAACACCGAGTCGATTCTGGATGTCTGCCTGACGCAGTTGCCGATGCGGCGCCTGACCTGGCACTATCGCTCTCAGCATGAGCGACTGATTCAGTTCTCCAACGATCAGTTCTACGACGGTAAACTCAAGGTTTTTCCGTCACCCGCGCAGGACTCGCCCACTCACGGAGTCCGCGGCACTCTCGTTACGGCGCCCTCTTACAGAAAGGGGGGCTATAACCGCGGCGAGGCTGAAGTTGTCGTACAGAAAGCCATCTGGCACCTCCGCCGTGGCGGTGACGACAGCCTCGGCATCGTTGCCATGAACAAGCGGCAGGCGGAAGAAATCGAAGTGCTGCTCGAGGCCGAGCGGCGCAAAGATCCCGCGCTGGAACGTCGTGTGAGCGAGATGCGCCCGCCCTTGTTTGTAAAGAACCTCGAGAACGTGCAGGGTGATGAGCGGGACATCATTCTGATCTCGACGACCTATGGACCGAGCGCTCCGGGCGAGCCAGTCGCACAGCGTTTTGGGCCGATCAATTCATCAGTGGGCCATCGGCGGCTGAATGTAATCGCGACACGAGCCAAGAAGTGCGTTGAGGTCATCACGTCGCTGCGTCCGAGTGACATCCTCGTGGGCAACAATGCGAGTGCTGGAACTCGGGCATTCCGCGACTACTTGTCATACGTGTTTACGGGCAAGGTCCCTGATCGTGGCACTTTTACGGGCCGCGCCGCAGAAAGCCCGTTCGAGGAAGCCGTCGCCTACCACATTCGGGCCATGGGGCTTGAGTGCGAGCCGCAAATCGGCGTCGCAGGATTTTTCGTTGATATCGGAATCCGCCACCCGGGCAGGCCGGGAGAGTTCCTGCTCGGAGTCGAGTGTGACGGGGCTACCTATCACTCGAGTCGTTCGGTCCGGGATCGCGACCGGCTGCGACAGGAGATTCTGGAAAGCAAAGGCTGGCGGATCCATCGAATCTGGTCGACGAGCTGGTTCTATGACCGTGGAACCGAGATTGCACGACTGCGTAAAGCAGTGGCCGACGAGTTAGCCCGCCAGCCAGCCCTACATGACCCCAAAACAGCCGCTGAACCGAGCGCAGCCGAGCCACCCCCGCGAGAGGAACCACCTCAGAGCCGTCAGCGGCCCAGCGACACGCCGGTATCTGTGGCCGCCGAGGAAGCGGACCGCGAGGACGCCCTAGAGATGGCGCTTGAGCGTTATTGGAGAAAGGAGATCAGCCCGGACTTCCCTGATAGATCGAATAGCGTCCTAAGTCCCGAGATGATCGCCCTTCTCGTCACGCATCGGCCCCACAGTCTGGCAGACTTTGTCGCTCTAATTCCCGACCTAGCACGGCGGGGATGTGACACCAAGCAAGCACGCTTCTTGAACGACATATGCGAGCTGATACGGGAGTTTGCCTGAAGACCAAGCGACCCACGCAGCCTCGAGCGAACGAGCCCGGTGTTGTCATAGCTCAACCCGGCAACTGCACTTCAGCACATGCACAACCTCATCGGCAACATCCACGGCCACGCCCAGTCCCTTGCTCAAGTTGATCGCGGTCGCATCCTGAACGATCCAGCAAGCATCCCGAAGGTGCTGGTCAATCATGACGCGGGCTTCTTTTTCGGGGGTCATGTTGGTGGCCCATTCAAACCGGGCGTCGGATTCTGGCTGGAAGCACGGACACCCTTGGTCCCGAGCCTCTTGACCGTCCCATCCGCATGGGGGATAAGGCTAACACCTTCAGCCTTGGGCACAGGCTCCGGTGATGCCAGGCCTACGGTTTCTCCTCACCTCGAGCGGTTGCTTGAGATTGACAAGGTGAGATCTGAACGACAGCGAGGGAAATGCTTTGGACACGTTGGTCGACGAATTTCACCTAACGGGACCGGGTGCTGATGCGACTGGAGTTTTCAACGACACCGGCTTTTTAGTCAAAGCCGGCTCTTTCGCTCGTGGTGAAACGGTTCCCTCGGCAAAGAACATCGCGTCTCTGCATCACCGACTCTTGAGCGAAGGAATCCTAGAACAACGCGACGGACGTTTCCTCTTCGTTAAAGATCATTTATTCCGCACGCCAAGCGGAGCAGCCGCAGCAGTTCTCGGCCGATCAGCTAATGGCTGGATTGCATGGAAGCGTGCGGATGGAACGTCCCTAAGCGAAATCAAGCGAGTGTCTCGAGATAAATCCGCCCATCTTCTAGATGACCAGAAGCGAAAGGAAATCATAGAGCGGCATCGGCAACTCGTTAACCAAGGCCAACTTCCTTCAGCTCAGCAATTAGACAAACAATACGACCTGTTTCGAGCAAAGTTCGGCCCCTCCGTGCTGGCAGGACTGGATAGCCAAGCCCTACTCACGCTGATGCACGATCACACAAACCGAGACAGTCTCGTGTATTGGCTGGAGTTCAAAAATGACGAAGACTTTAAGGCGTTGACTTTCGGCAGCATTGCTGGAGGCAGTGCTCTGAAGTTTCGCCTATTCCGTCGCAAGGAAACCGGCCAATGGCAGGCGGGGGGTGAAAAGGCTAACCAACCGCAAGACATCACACTTGAAGAGGCAATCACACTCGCCCGTAACCATCGAGATCAACTGCTTAAAGGAGTCGCACTACTTGAACAGCTGGCCGAGAACGCGACGGATGAGGATTACGCCGAACTGCAAGACCAAATGGATGAAGAGGCTCCAGACGTAAGCCGGCTGGCGTGGGGGCATAAGTATTTCAGCCTGCTCTTTCCCGACAAGCTAGACGACTACCACAGTCCAGACTGGCAGCGGTTCCATCTGCTAAAGATGCTGCAACTTCCTCCAGAGGGAGACGGAAGGTACGTGAGTGCGGGCCGTTTCGTTGCTGCAGCGAAGGAAGTGGGCTTGCGAATGAATCACTTCACCTCGACGCTCAACTCGCTGCAGGGGCGTCGGCATGCCTACTGGAGGATCGGAACGACATCCGGTAGGTCTGGGCATAGCTTTTGGCAAATGATGCAAGACCGGAGTTGCATCGCAGTGGGATGGCCACAAGTTGGCGATATCGCTTGGGTGGATGGAAAGAAGGAGTCCTTTAGCAGGCTCAAAGCTTTGGTGGCGGATGCTTACCCTACTGATAACCGGGCCGTCGGGCGGGCCAGTTCGCAACTGTCGCAGTTTGTTGCAAGCATCAGCGAAGGCGATGTCGTAGTTGCCGCAGAGGGGACGACGATCCTTGGTATTGGCCGAGTAACCGGCGAGTATGAGTTCCACCCAGATTGCGAGTTTCCACACCAGCGGCTTGTGGAGTGGATAAGCAACGCCGAATGGAAATTCCCCGATCCGGCGGAAGGACTGCAATCCACCGTGAGGCAACTTGGAAAGTCTTACGAGAACCTGCTTGCTATTGAGCAACGAATTAGCGTGCCTACCGTATGGCCGAACGGAACTCAGGCGGCCGCGGTGGCAACGAAGCGACCCGCACGGCTTGCTGGCGTGCCGGGCAGAATCCAATTAATTCTGGAACGCAAGGGCCAAGTAGTCCTCTACGGTCCTCCCGGCACCGGTAAGACGTATTGGGCGGAGCGTACGGCCAACGACCTCGCTGCTTTATCGGCATTCGGCAAGACGTTTGACGCTCTTGCTGCTGCCGAAAGAACTGCGATCACGGGAGACGAAGAACGTGCCGGATTGGTGCGAGTCTGCTGCTTCCACCCCGCCTACGGCTATGAAGACTTTCTTGAAGGATATCGCCCCTCCACCGTCGATGGCCGCATTTCGTTCGAATTGCGAGATGGTGTCTTCAAGAAACTGTGCCGTGATGCAACGGCATCGCCACATAACAATTTCTATCTCATTGTGGACGAGATTAACCGCGGCGACATGCCTCGTATATTTGGCGAATTACTGACGGTGATTGAGAAGGATAAACGGGGCAAGCAAGTGCTGCTCCCGTCCAGCCAGCAGGTCTTTTCGGTTCCCACAAATGTTTTCATGTTGGGGACAATGAACACAGCAGATCGCTCAATCTCGTTGCTCGACACTGCGTTGCGGCGGCGGTTTGGATTTATCGAACTCATGCCGGACAGCAGTGTGCTCAAAGAGGCAGTGGTCGCGGGCATACCGCTCAAGGCATGGCTGGATGCCCTGAACGCGAGGATACGGGAGCATGTGGGGCGAGATGCTCGCAACTTGCAAATCGGCCATTCATACCTGATGCATGGCGGAAGTCCGCTGAAGGAAGTGGCGATGCTCAAAAGAGCAATCAGAGACGATATCGTTCCACTCCTTGAGGAGTACTGCTACGAGGATTACGAAACGCTGGAGAACATTTTGGGCGATCAGCTCGTTGACTTGGCCACACAGCGGATTCGTCATGAGTTGTTCGATGAGGGGCAAGAGGATGCCCTCGTTCAGGGGCTACTCTCGCCGTTTATTGACATCGCCACCTCCTTTGACGCACTGGCCTCGGAAGAGGCCGCAGCGGGAGCTGCTCCAGAAGATGAGGGCGACGAGTCGTGAAGCCGCTCGATATCGTGATCTCCGAGTGGGAAACACTGGGGGCAAACAACTGCCCAGATCTTGCCGGGCGATTCCTCGATGCCACACCTAGCGTCCAACAAGCAGTCAAGCGAATTGAAGACAATGGCCTGCTGAGCCTCACCGAACTGCGGCAAGGACTCCGGATTGAATCCAATTCGCATGTAGGTCGGATTCAGCTTGGCGATCTGCACGTCACTATTTTGCCTAAGGTCAGCGGGCCCGCTCTGCTGAAACTGGTTCGCTATGCGTATGGGTTGAGGCGGCTCCATCTAATTGCCGAGTCTGAGCATCTGCTCGGACCGTGCGGCTTTGAAGACCTTCTCATTACCCAATTAAACGCTGAGGTGAGGGAGCTAATCACACGGGGGCTGCCGAAGGAGTACGTCCCTACAAAGGAGAGGCTTAGTCGCCCCCGCGGAAGAATCGACTTTTCACGGGTGGCCCGAGACGGCGGAGTGATTACCGCTGCCCTTCCCTGCCTGCACCACCCTCGTCTTGAAGACACGATTCTTAACCGCGTTCTCCTCGCTGGCCTGCACCTCGCCGGGCAGATGGCGAGCGTGCTGGAACTGCGGCGGGAGGCACGGCATATCGCATCTGTCATCGATGAGCGGGTGACGACGATTTCTTTCGAGGGGGATATCCTCGAAAAGGCCGGACGGCAGATCAACCGCCTTACCGCTGCGTACGGACCGGCTATATCGATCATTCAGATGCTGGCAGCCGCTCACGGGGTGGAGTGGCAGGGAACTGCGAGCCTCGCCCCGCTGCCGGGTTTTCTTTTTGACATGAACCGCTTCTTTCAAGCCCTTGTGTCACGCTTTCTACGCGACAACCTGCCCGGCTACTTCGTCAAAGAGGAATACCGCCTCAGGGGTATGATGCGGTTCAATCCGCGTTTTAATCCGATGCAGAGAAAGGCACCAACACCTCGCCCCGACTACGTTGTTATGCGGCACGGACAGGTGTGTTCGGTTCTTGATGCCAAGTACCGTGACTTGTGGGAGAAGCCTCTTCCACGCGAGATGCTTTACCAGCTGGTCGTATACGCTGTCAGCCAGAACACACAACGGCGGAGCAGTATTCTTTACCCAACCGCGAACACCAGTGCGAAGGAGGCTCGCATCGACGTTTCCGATCCAGTGTCTGGCACTCCAGTTGGTCAGGTAAGCCTACGTCCTGTTCACCTGCCGACCATCACTGAGCTTGTCACGGGCAGCGGCACGAGCACGAAGAAGGCTCGAGAGGCGTACGCAAGGCAACTCGCGTTCGGGGTATAGCTAGCTAGCTTCTGCAGCAATCACAAGCAGGAGCACAATACGGTCAGTCGCTATCGATGAAGCTTTAGCATGTACGACCTCATCGGCGACATCCACGGCCACGCTGACGCCCTGCAGCGACTTCTGAAATCCCTCGGCTACACCCGGCGGAAGGGCGTCTATCGCCACTCAGAGCGGCAGGTGATTTTCCTCGGCGACTTCATCGACCGCGGCTCCAAAATCAAAGAGACCCTCGAGATCGTCAGGCCAATGATCGACTCCGGGGCGGCCCTCGCGGTCATGGGCAACCACGAGCTCAATGCTCTGGCCTTCAACACGCCGCATCCAAGTAAGCCGGGTGAGTGCCTGCGTCCCCACAACGAAAAGAACAGCAACCAGTTCGCTGAGACGAGGCGGCAGGTTCCGGCTGGAGAACTCGCGTCGTATCTGGCCTGGTTCCGGACGCTGCCGCTTTGGCTGGACCTCGACGGTCTTCGAGTCGTCCATGCCTGTTGGGACGAGACTCGCATGGCTAAGATCAGCGGGCCGGTCACTGACGAGTTTCTGCATTCAGCCTGCTTGCCCGAGGGCAGCCTATTTGAGCCCGTGGAGGCGATCCTAAAGGGCAAGGAAGCCAGATTGCCTTCTGGGACTACATTCCGGGACAAGGACGGCCACGAACGGACTGCTACACGAGTGAAGTGGTACGAGGCTCCGCATGGGCACACCTTCCGGACCTATGCGATGGCGAGCGAGCCCATCGAGTCAGATCTGCCGCTACCTGAAGACGTCATCCAAGCCGCAGTCCCCTACCCCGAAGACGACAAGCCGGTATTCGTGGGACATTACTGGCTCAGCGGTCGGCAGCCCCAGCTACTTCGCCGAAACATCGCCTGCGTGGACTGGAGCGTCGCGAAGGGCGGATTCTTGTGTGCCTACAGGTGGGATGGCGAGCCTGAGCTGGACGAACGGAGGTTTGCGTGGGCCAACTGAAGGTGCAAGCGAAATGACCACCAACCTCTTCGCCGATCTTCCCCCGATTTGCCTGCGTAACTCCTTACGACGCTCCTGCAGGCCCCGGGGGCCCGTATCGAGCGGATCGTCTCGCACGGTCACAGTTCGCCCGCTGGCTTTTGGTATGACCAGCCGGAGCACGAGTGGGTGGTCGTGCTGAAGGGTGCCGCCCGGCTGGAGTTCGAGGACGGCACGCTAGAGCACGCTAGAGATGGGCCCCGGGGACTTCATCAACATCCCGGCCCACAAAAAAACACCGGGTGGCATGGACTTCGCCAGATGAGCCCACGATCTGGCTAGCTGTGTATTACGGCCCCAAGAACTGAAGCCGACCTACTCCACCGGCAGTCCTTTCAACCCACCACCGTGAGATCGACACCGACCTGCGCCCGCATGTGACCCGCCCGCCCTTGAGCATGGCCTTCCCCCAGACGAATTCCTTGGGCTCAGGCCGCCAGACGTTCCCGCATACGTAAGACCACTCCCAGCACGGACTCCCTGACCACCTCTTCCGGTTCCCCTACAGCTGCAGCTATCTCGGCCATGGTCAGTCCTTGGAGATACAACTCGACCAACCTCCCCGACCGCTCATCAAGCCCGGCCATAGCCTCCTCAAGGCGTCCTGTGATCTTGATGGTGACTCCGCGACTGACCATGGGCTCCCCCGCATTCAAACGTGGTGGATAGGCAAGGTTCCGATGCCCTGCCTTGGGAGCCAAAGGATCCCAGAGGGTATGGACATCCTTGGTCCACCGTCGGGCTAGGCCGCCCCGGAGGGCTACCACAGGGCCGAGAACCCCTGTTAGGCCCGATGGATTAGACGGCTTGGCTTGGTCACACCCCCGGGAACCTGTGGTCACCGTCTGGACTGAGCACAGCCCTTGAGGCGGGCACAGCGATCCCGCATCGCATTGGGTGTGGGCCAGCCTCCAAGCCCGGCCGCCCCGGCTTCCTCTGCCAAGCCCTTTCCGCCATCAGTTTTGAGCGGGGGCTGAGCGGCTTTTCCTTCGGCCCACCGCCTTGCCCAAAAGATTATTGTGGCCCCGTAATGCCACATCCATTGCTCGTAGACAGCCAGCCAAACCAATCACTGGGATTCCATTCCCTCTGAAGCCTCCCCGTGTGGCCAGCGAGCGGTTACCCAAGCGCTGGGCCTCCCAAGTGTATTGACCCCGATTGTCTGCTCCCCGCCCTCTAAGGATGCCTTCTGCCTGCCCCCCCCTTCACTGAAGGGGGCCGGGGGGGATGCTCAGGCAGGTAACGGTGCTTCGGTGATGCTTGCTTATGAATCAAGAAGCGATCGAGTGCGCGTACCGCCCCCCAGCAGCCCCCTTGGCCTGCTAGACCGGGGCTTGGCTTCAGAGGTCGTGAATTCGTTACCGGGCTGTCACTTTGGGGCTCGGACCCGGGGCGCCTCGACCGGCTTCCATTTGGCTTAATGGGCCGATTCGTGCTGTAGTTTTGACCAAGGCGATCTGCACCGCCCTGACATTCTTCTCAGAACGCTCACACCTTTTGAGTGCTTGTCATCACATCCCCTGCGCACTTCTACCCTGCTGTAGGTGTGCCGCTTTTACCGGGGTCCTTATTGCTATCGGTTTAACAGGTTGCCGTATTGCCTAGACACACGGTTTGCTCGGTTCCCCGGACGGTACCGGGTAATCGGTTTCCCGAATCCCACACGCCTAGCAAAATCAGCTAGGAGCAGAGAAAGCCCTAGAGGCCGTATGTCGTGTCGGGTCGTAACCCAAACTCTCGGCTTCAGCCACGAATCTCACCACCTAACCCTTACGGAGTTACGCGAATATCTAGCTTATCTCGGCTCACTGCCAGTGATTGGAACCACCTTTGTTGAGCCGCATCGTCGCCACCCCCAGTCGCCCGGCTGCGATAGTCGGGTTAGGGGCGGGGTTCGCCACTTGTCGCTGCTCGCATTGCCCGACCTCTGTAAGCCGGGTTGCTTGAATCGCATCTTTCACTGCTCGTTCGGCCGGTTTTTCTTCGGAGGCACTGAGATGCCCCAGTGGCGAGTGACGGGCTGATCGGCCTATCACTCGCAACTGTTCCTGCCCTATTGGGCCTTTGCTCGCCAGACCATGGACGCGATGCTCATCGGGCGGGGCCAAGGTGCTTGGACGCGCGGGACGAGGGGCATTCCACAATCACGAGAGAGCAATAGCGCAGACGAAACAAGCCAATCACCCAATTGATTGATTTATGTACTTGTCACCTCACTTGCTGTGAACAGGGTTGGCAGATAATGGTCGTGCTCGAGATGAATCCACTGCCTTTCGGTGAACGGCGGCAAGGTCTTTCCACTGAGCCATAAGTGCGTTACCCGAACAAGTACCTTCATGCAAGTGTTTTAGTTCCTTGATTTGCTTTTGGGATGCAGTTCGTGATCGCGAGCCGATTGGTGAAAACGACATTCACCCAAAAACCTTCCTATCCCAAGCCCTGAACGTATCGAACAAAGTGGCCGCGCCATTTGCACCTCTTCCCCTAGTTACACAGCCCCCGAATGGCCGGGCCAACTGAAAGCGAGCTCCTCTTCACTGCCCTCGCCCGACGTCTGCTTCCCCTCAGCAATTGCCTGCTCCGCCTTAGCCATCTTCACCTCCGCTTCTCGGAGCGCCTCCTCCGCCTGAGCCATCCCCGCCTTTGATTCCCGCAGATTAGACTCGGCGATAAACAGGTGGGTTTTTGCGATGAGATACAACTGGCGGGGTTCATTCAGGCTTGAACTGATCGCGTTGATAATTCTGAAATGGAAATCAGCCGAACGCGTGCACTCGCACTCGCCCTGTGACATGCATTCAAAGCCAGCCTGCAGGTGCCGCTCCGCGATCGAAAAGAGGTCTCGCTGAATGAACGCGTCAGAAATGGAACTTGCTTCAGTGACGCGTGCACCATCCTCGCTTGCTACAGGCTCCCCCCACTCTCCTGAGCAATCTTCGTTGGCATTCGTTCCGCCCGAGATTGCGAGCTCTGCCAAATAAGCTTCTTGCGCATCACAATCGATTCCTCCGATAGTTTCGAGCAATTCCTCTGCGCATTTTTGGAGAATCCATCCCTGAACCTTGCATTGTTCAGTACCGCTCGAAAGTTTCGAGAATCGTGCTCGAGTGATCGTCGCCAGATCTTTTGCGATTACCGCGTTGTCCATTCGGAAGTCCTTTGTCTTTGGTTTCTAGGTCACTTGACTGCTTTACGTAATCACCAACGCCGCCACCTTGTTGCCGTGGATACTTGGCAACTTGCCTTTCTGAAATGACTTGCTGAACGCCATTTTTCTTTTGGTGAGTGATCGGCTACAGCGTTACCACCATCTTTCACATCCTGCAAGCGATTGGCAGGTGCATTTTCAGCAAGGCGCGAGCGTCGTGATCGACATTCGCAATCCAGCAAAGCGTGAGGGCTTCTGGTCATTTGGGTCTCACGACTTGCCGTTCGGGCAACGCCAATACGACGTGCAATCTCTGCAACTGGTACGCCGCTCACTGAGTTCATAATTTCTTTTCTTTCGACCGGAGGAATCGGAAGCCACCCTACCGTGCGTCCCGAAAACTGCACCGCTGCGCATCAACCTCTGCGGTAGCCGCGTCATGGTTCCCTCGCCGCCTCGCTGCGGGGTTTGCGATTACCGCCTCCTTTGGTGCATCTCGCTTGTAGGTGGCATTTGACTTGTCGTTCGCGGCCTGCAACGGCTGTCCGAAACTCTTTGAGGCTGACTCAGGTGCTTCCGCCGAAAACCCAGCACAAAGGCGTTCCAATCGCTCACAGGCGGCGTCTACCTGCGCCATCCGGACTCGCTGTTGGAATCCGTGCGCAGCCTCAAAAGACGCTACTGGCTGGATCTGTTGAGGGCTTGAGTTCAACCGATCAAGGAAGTCGGCGAGGTCGTTGGCTGTGGTGAGAAACCTCGCTCCAACCCGTGTCGCACTGAGCCGAACACCTCGCACCCCACGGACAACCCACCGGTGAACCGTGCTGATGTGTGGCTCGGGTGATCCGGTTGCGCTCGCAACCCATGCGGCGGCATCTCGGAGACTCAGCGTTTCTTTCGTCTGTCGTGAGAATGAAGCCATTTGTTCTGCTTCTGCGACGTTCAATGCACTCTTATTTTGGGGGTCGCGACTTGTCGGGCAACACTTTGCCGAGAAAATTCCGCCGAGGCGGATTCCCAAATCAGAAGGGCACATCGCTTGAACTCTCTTCCGAATAGTCCACGACGTGGAAGGCAGCATTCGGACCCAATGAGTGGGTCACAAAATCGCCATCGCGGCTCCTCGCCTCATCTAAGGCCAAACCGCCATCCATTTCCATGATGGCGGCGCGTTCATCGAATAGTTCCTGTGCGTGTCTCTGAATGTTCTCCAAGTCGATAACGGGGGTGGGTTCTAAGCCTGCCGTAGATGACCGGGCAGAACAGCGATGGAAAGTGCCGTCTCTCTTAGCCCGCTTGTAGGCCATCCGCTTGTCAAGAAAAGCCCGCCACCGCACGGGGTTCTGCTTTGTGCGGGCGTACCATGCCTGTTGGTTTGCTCGATTGACCAAAGGGTTTTTTGCCATAGGCGGATTCTTGCAACCTCCGCGTATAGGGCAACACTTTGGCAGCGGTTAATTCTGCGATACGGAAGACCTGCTCGGGCTTACAACGCTCTTGGCTTTTGTGCCCCGGTTGGAAACCTATCTTCAGGACGATCGCCAAACGCTGCACCTAATTCCTCCGATACCGCAGCTGGCATTAACCCGCCTCGCCCAACTCAATACTCTGGCATTCCCTTGCCAAGTCTGAATGTCAGTCTTGATTGGTGGCTTTGCCCACGACTGCTTAACTACCGCTGCCATCCAGCAAGAGCTCACCTTCGACTGCCTCTCCGGCAGTCTCCGGCTCACCTCCACACTGCCAAGCAAACTAAATGCTCCTTCAAAGAATGTCTTTCTTCTGCTCTGGCTCTGGCACTGAAATAGATACATCACACAAAAGCCGGTTTCCCGGCCACAAAAGCCACGTTTATGGAGCGTGGTAAGCGGTGTCCTTTCTCCCTCGGGCCTGCCAGCAAGGTTCGTTATGCCGGGTTGAAGCCGTCTGGTCTTTCCCACCGCTGGATGCCAGTCTTTCGCAACAAGGCGTGTATGGGATATGCAGGCTAAACACTGCCGTGTCGCCCTAGACCCAATCTCTTGGGTCAGCACCGTTATCCCGTAGCCATGAGTGTTGCCCGGCCCCTGATAACCGGGTCGCTCATGGGTGTCGCCTGCCACAGCACTTGCCGACCCCCTTTTCGTTCGGAGAGCATTGGTTTGCTCACCAGCGTCGGTCGTCTGAATCAAGGGGGCTACCCCAGAAACGGAAGCCTTACGCTGTTCCTGCCCTTACGGGCCTTCACGATTCCGCCAAGGCTGGCTTGTGACAGCTGCCGTGTATGACATGGCATCCATCGGAGTACCGAAGCGGACTTGGCACTGGCCGTCGTGAAGTGCGGATTGGTTATCTGTGGCGTTGTTTTGTCTTTTTGGCTACTCAAATCCTCCACGAATGCGGTCGATGTCGATGCAGGCCGCCTCGATCTGTGCGCGCCTGACATCCTGTGAAAATGAGACGGTTTCCCACTTAGGTTCGTGGGCAGGCCGGTACACCTCGCCGCCATTCGGCGGCCTCAGCGAGACTCAGCGAATTAGCGTTTTGAGCCTTAAATTCAGGCACGAATACACTCCTGCGATTGATGGCAGATGCACTCAGTGTGAGACCACGCATGACGAAAAGCAAGCTGTGCATTTTAACAAATTTGCGAGTGCAGTTGCTGATCTACGAGTCGTTAAAAGGGCGACTCACTCGGAGGCAACGAACGGCTCTCGATGGCTTCGGGCGTGTCTGAGTCTGTGAATTCTTCAATGAGCCATTGGAGCGACACTGCTTCGGCCTGCTGCTTCCCAAGGCCGCCGTCCCTCTCCACGACGGCAGCCTGCTCTTCAGGGAGTTTTTGAAGGCCCTGCTCTGCCAATCTTGGCGGCGCCCCACCGTGTCCTAAGCCTGCTTGTCCTAAGCCATCCTTTGAGTTCGCACGTTTGGCCCGCCTACGAGCCAGCTTCTTGTCCAGATACGCCCGCCAGAGAATTTCATTGCCCCGGGTACGTTCGTACCAAGCCTTCTGGTGCGCACGATTGAGTTCTGGGTTTTTTGCCATAGACGGATTGTGGTGGTAGCGGGATGTCGGGCAACACGCGAACGACAAAAAAACTTCGGCACACGTCACCGCCTCTTGTGGGCTCAGCCAACAGCAAGACGGGTGCAGCCGAGCGTTGACACCGTTACCCGCCGACTCCAAATCCTGCAAGGAATTTGTCGAACCCTTGAGATCGCATGATCCCCAGCGAGGCATCTGCGGTTTCACAGGTTGGTCCTAAGCTTTCCCCGATTCCGAAATCTGAAAAAAGTCCCGGGGGACGATGTCATCTGTGGTGATGACGCGATGGGGGGCCCCAGCCCCGCCCATGCAGGCCACCGCATCACGCCCGTGTGAGGCCACTTTCGCCCGGGAATTGTGGGCGATTCAGCGGCAACCGGATCGGTACCGGGAAGCCGACACCGACCAGACCGGGCCCTGAAGCGTTCCCTGCGGTGACGATTCCCCGGCTTTCTCCAGCTTCGACCGGCAGCCCCTCGCGTACGTGTGTGTGCGTGTGCGTACGTGTGTGTGCGCGTACGCCCGTAATTTCCGGAGGAAATTCAGCCCCTCGATTCTGTGTCGGCTCGGCAGCGGTGACCGGGCCTTCCGGACTGGCTTGGCCACCCCACGGAACCTACAGGAGTGCTGACTATGCGGTGTGAAGTTCTTTCCCCTGACGGCATCTCGATCGAGGGGCGTTCCTATCCCTCTCGACGGGCTGCCTTGCGGGCCCTTACCCGGTGGGTGAGGCGGTACGAGTGGCAGGGGTTTTACTCGACCGCACGGTGGGAGCGGATTCCTCTGGAGGAGTTACCCGGCCGCTGTCGGCTCATCAGGGTTCCCAAGTCCTCATAGGCGTACACACGCGAGCCTATCGGAGATAGGCCAGCCCCTCGGCTTTATATGGCGGCTCGGTCGGCAGGGTGGTGCCGGTCGAGCCTTTTTCGTTTTCCACCCAAGGAGATTTGCGATGACTACAGCGGAAGTGATTGCCAACACCCTCAAGACCTCCACGACCCGGCAGGTGAAGGGGACCACGATCACCGTCACCCGGACGGAACCGACTCCCAAGGTGACGGTGGTGGACGAGACAAATGAACCAAAGGGGCTTCGGCCCGTAGACACCGGGAAACGCTCGGTTGACGTGCTGCCCGGCCTCAAGCTTGTCACCTATCAAAAAGGCTATGTCTGCCTGCGAATTCGCGGCAAAAGCTGGCAGGGCAATCGGGTGGATATCGGCAAGCCCCTCTACCGGGATGACCTCAAGGCTTTGGTAGACGCCCTCATCGCTGCGGGGCAGAACGCCAAGTCCTATGAAGAGGCCAACGGGATCGAGGCCCCGCCTGTGGTGGACGAGGCGGCCTTTGAGAGCGTGCCCTTCTGAGCCCGAAACCCGGGTCACTCCGGGTCTGTCCGTGAGAGCGGGCACTGACGAGGGTGTGAAGGCGTCGGTTTATTCCTAGGTGATCCCAATGAAATTGGAGAGAAGCAAATGAAAAGGTTTGTGGCGTTGTGTTTGATCTGGGGCCCCGCGAGCGTGGCTTTCGGCCAGTACCCGATGTATGGCCAGCCCCCGGGTTGGAACCCCTACATGAACAGAGCAGAGGCCCTTGCGCAGCAAAGATGGCAAAACGAGCAGTGGCTTCGGCAACAACAGGCTTGGGAGAAAGCCAACCCGGAACGGAATGAAACCTTGGACTGGATCGAGCAGGCCACCCGGGCCCGGGCCAACAAGCAAAAGGAGCGCTATTACCGGAACCTCAACCGGCAGATGGAGCAAGAGAACCCGTTCTATCCCAAGAACAACCCGTTCATGCAGAGTTTTCTTGATTGATCGTGTGTGTGCGTAGACCTGTCGGAGACAGGTTTGCCCCTCGGTTTACTACAGGTGGCTCGGTCAGCATCGTCGCTGGCCGGGCCTTTTTCATTCCCACCCAAGGAGTTCGTCACATGAGCGTGGCAACAGCACAGATCGCGGCCAAGGTCCGAGAGACTTTCAACTTCAGCGTCGATAAGTTTTCCCTGCGGGGACCGGAACCCAGCATGAAAACCCCGTGGTATGCCATGTTTCGCAGCGACACAGGGGAGGCAGTGGGGACTGGCAGCGTCAGTGCCCGCTATGTGCCCCACGAAACAGATGATGTGGTCGCTTTGGTCGAGGCGGCTGAGTCCGCTTTCGGGGAAGTGGCCGATGTGGCCTGTGGATTCCGTAACGGTCACTACGTCAGCATCACTCCGACCAAGCAACAGCGGCTCGCTGTCTTTGGCGATAGGGATGCCGTGGTGCCCCGGGTACTTATCCACGCCCCCTATGGCAGCACATTCAATGCAACCATAGGGATGTACCGTGACGT
>Ga0315902_10000691_pt1 | contig 56658 bp, 19 predicted proteins | sample LakEriMetagenome_9_FD_203523 | JGI IMG/M metagenome (GOLD analysis project Ga0315902, IMG submission 203523) | Freshwater fungal communities from buoy surface, Lake Erie, Ohio, United States - Buoy 12 MA117 | ecosystem: Environmental > Aquatic > Freshwater > Lake > Lake biofilm | place: USA... | reverse complement strand
CTGATCCTGTGGGTAACACGTTTGAAGCTCCAGTTATTGATGTTGTTAATCTTAATAAAGAGACAATGATGTCAGTTGTGGTAGTTGATACAGAAGATAATGAAGATGATTTTGCATTTGATTTCTCAGATGATGATGATGAAACTTCATCATTCTTTTAATATCCTTGTTTAACCATAAGGATTTATTGATTTATCACTAAGGGGGTAGCTTCGGCTACTCCCTTTTTTTTTCTAACTTTGATACATGAAAGAACAATTAAAAGCAGTGGAGACATTCCACAATGCCTTTGGGCAAGAAAATGGCAAATGGCCACAACCATTATCAGAACATGAGTTTAATCTTAGACACTCATTAATGAAAGAAGAGAATGATGAGTACTTAGAAGCATGTTTTAAAAACTCATTAGTAGAAATTGCTGATGCATTGGGTGATCAATTATATATCCTCTGCGGTACTATTCTTAAGCATGGTATGCAACATGTCATAGAAGATGTATTTAATGAAATACAAGCCAGCAATATGAGCAAATTAGGAGATGATGGCAAGCCTGTTCTCCGCGAAGATGGTAAAATATTAAAGGGACCTGGATATTTTAAACCAGATCTATCTAAATTCATTGAAGTAAAATGACTTTCCTTAACTCTCATCCAATTAAAAAATCTGATCTTGGTTTCCACGGTAACTTGTTTGGAGGCAAACTTCTTGCATGGATTGATGCAGCTGCTGCTGGTTATGCAATGCAGTTATGTGACACTCCAAGAATGGTTACTGTAAGTATAGATCAATGTAATTTTGAGCGGGCGGCAAAGGAAAGCCAACTTCTAAAAATATATGGTCATCCAGTTAAAGTTGGTAACACTTCAGTTACTCTTTATATGGAAGCAAGATCTCACAATGTATATACAGGAACACAGACTTTAGTTTTAAAGACTAATATAACTTTTGTACATATTGATGAAGCAGGTAGTCCTATTCCTATTGCAGGAAAAGGTAAAAAAAGAATCAAAACTTTAATTGATCTAGATGGAAACTCTGAAGTGCTTTGAGTGTAAAATAGAAAAGCCTTTATCTAAGTATGCTCCTAACCGTAGAAAGTATCAGATTAAGTCAAGTAAAGGCATGTGTATTATATGCAAAAAGTGTAGTTTATACAATGCAATCACCAAATTATATGTAGTTAGATATAATTTTGATGAAAGTAAATTTGAGATAATTAAGTTTAAAGATGCTAATGAAGCAGTAGAATTTATCAATAAAGAAGAAGGGGAGTATTAACTCCCCTTTTTTATTATTTCAATTTACCAGCATTTTCTAGTCCTTCTAAAGCTTGGGTTACATCTCCAGTAGAACCTGTAATACCTACAGACTTGAGAAGTCTACCGTATATCTTAGGTACACCTTCTTGTTGCCACCAATATTCTCCTTCTTTTCTACTATAGTATGCTTTATCATTGCCAGCAAGTAACTTAAATAAGTCTTCAAACATTTTAGCATAGAGACCGATAGTATTACCAAATGCTGAAGTTGTAGTAGATAACATTTTAAGATAATCATCCGCTCCTAAATTTACACCTGCAATTGTAGGTAATGGAATAAAAGCAGATGTCTCAGCTTGAACACCTAAAAGTAAGAGTAACATGTGGTTTTGCATAAAGCCCCATGTTTTAAAATCATCTGTACCAAATGCACCTGATCTTTCTCTCATTTTTTTGAATCTGTCTTCATCATCTGGATCATAACCAAATAGCATTGAACTTAATAATCCTGCAGTAATCACAAACAATGATTCAGTTAAAGTTCTAATCAAGTCTCTCTTTTGATCTTCTGGCATATATGCCCAGTATTTACCTTTGCTTTTAATTAATTCTGTCATAGAACTAAAAGCATTAAGATAAAATCCACGGGTAGTAGTTCCAGTCATCCAATCATATCTTTTATTGAATTTTGGTTTCCAAAATTTACCATCCTCAATTTCAACACTAGCACCTAATCTATTTGTAAACATAGGAATAAACCATTTTCTCATAAATGTAAACATCCTATATGGCAAATACATATTACCTTCTGACTGTGCAAAGTCATCATATGAACCATATAGTCTATGAGAAACTCCTTGGAATTTATTTCTAAACTGCTTAAATTTTTCTGACTTAGCAATAATTATATCTTGTCCGTCTTCAAATTCTAAAGCACTTACAACTTTATTTCTTTCTTTAAGTTCATCAACAGTTACTCCATACATTTCTGCAATATTTTCAAGAGTTTGACCTCTTTGGAATTCATGTGTAACTGTTTTGTTATTCCAGGCTGGATCAACGCCAGGTTTTAACTCAGCAATTCCAGTATCTTTATTTGTTTGCCATGCATCTTTGTAACTAATTGTGATTGTTTTTCCATTAGTAAGCTTTTGTTCTACTTTTTGAGCGTTAAGAAAAGCTCCAAACAATTGTAATGCAGCTTCCATTTCAAGATTCTTCCTGATATTGTACATCCATTCACCATTCATCATGTCTTTAGCAAAATTTCTGGATACAGATCTACCAAAATCATCTTTAAATTTAAATGCTGAGTCAAACATCTCAACCATTTGTGAAGATAATGCAGGAACACCTTTAGTGTAAACACTTTTAGAAGCCCACTCAATCATTGATTGTGCTGCCCATAATCTAGCTTTAGCTAAATCTTTTACAGTAATAAATTCTCCTCCGGCAGATTCAATAATATTTTGAACTATCTGACCATATCTGTTTTTTAAATCCGAAGGAACATTAATTGCAAGAGAAGCTCTAGCTGAAAGTTTCTGCAACTGCCCAACAAACTTATCTAAGTAAACTGACCCAGCCCCACCACTATACTGCTTACCATAGTACTCTCTTTCAATTAAAGATCTTACCTGACCAAGTCTATTATTACTTGCTCCTGGTTTTACAGTGTGCTGTAATTTACCTTTAATCTTCTTAATAGTTTTACTATAAGTATTAGGTGTCTTAGGTGCGTTTTTAGGATCAGCTAATGTATCTAAGATAGAGTTAACTAGCGGTAGAGTTTCAAGTAATTTACTTTGGGTCTCCATTGACAATAGATACTTAAACATACCACGGATCACATCCGGATCTGTATTATCTATTTCAATATTATACATACCAGATACAGGTATGTAAGAAATTTCTTCTGAGTTAAGATCTGTATTTATTAATCTATACTCTTCTAGATTATTATCTCTTTCATAGTTGTGCTCAAGTTCAAGTTCATCTACAGATTTACCAAAAGTATCTTTAATGTATTGTCCAACTCCTTTTTTGATTTGCTTATATCTATTTCCAAGTTCACCAGCCTGAATTCTAGATAGATTATCTCTAAGTACATACCTTGGCATATCTAAATAAAGCTTAGACTTATTAGACTTACCGTCTTGGAATGATAAATGAGATTCTTTCATAAATTCAAGCAACTGGAATATAGGATTGTTTGGTTGTTGCTTTAATCTCATGTAGTCCTTATTGATGTAGTCACTATTAACAGCACTATTTTTATCATTAGGATCAAACATTCTTGGTAGATACTGACCTCTGTTGTCAATATGTACACCAACTTGTAATTCTACTTCTCCTGTGGATGGATTATAACCTGTTCTATATTTATCTTTTACTTTATAAACTGAGTGTCTTGCATTTGGAACACCTCTAAAAGTTTCATTTTGACCAGTAATATCATTAAACAAAGTTGTTGTTTGATAATACTTTTGATTTTTAGGAACAGATACTGAATTGGCCATAGACCTTTCATATCTTAATTCCATTTTTTTAGTCTTTTTGTTTTTAACTTTTCTAGAAACATGGTTATCTCTAAACCAATCAACAAACTTACCGTCAGTGGCAAGTAGATTTTTCATTTCATCACTATTGATAAAATCATCAACCTGATCTGCTGTAACTGGAGCTGCATTCAATCTCTGTAAATTCTCATTTAATGAATCTACATAATATTCAGTAGCTACCTTTTGTGTTAATGAAGATAACTCAGCATAAATACTTTGTAGTGTTGCAACTTCAGCAAGTGATAAACCAGTTTTAGTTTGTTTTTCTAGAAGATCTCTGTATCTTAATTTTTGCTCAGGAGTTAATCTTTCAGGATCTTTTTTGTTAATTGCAATATATAAAGCTAATTCCTCTGCTTCATCATTAGAAAGACCTGTTTTAGTATCAAAGCTAGCTTTATAATCAATGATCTTTTGATTTAATTCTTTGATCATTTTCATTTTTTCTAACCCTAATTCTGATGGGATAGGTTGACCTTGTTCATCTTTGTATGCAAACATTAAGTTATAAATCTCATTGTATGCATTGCTAATGTCAAATTCAGAACCAATTGCAGAGTTAACCCTAGTTTGAAGATTCTTTAATTTTTCAATTAAATCTTTTCTAGAATCATAAAACTCTTGTGTATATGCAATTCTAATATTTTGTTTGATCCATTCATCTTTAGCTTTTACCAAATCTTCTCCTACAATACCATTTGATTCAGCCAAACTTAAAAATTGATTAAATGCTGTTTGTAATGAACCTGGACGTGCTGCAAATTCATAGTAATCTTTAGTAGCTTCTCTATGCTCAAGTAAAATTTTTGCTATAGATAAGTCATATATACCATTAGCAGGGTCATCAACTTTTGAAGAACCATCAGCATACTTTAATGAGAAAAGCATTTGATATTCTCTCCACAGTTCTTGAAGAGTAGAATATTTTTGGAATCTTTCAAGCTCATCAGTAATTTCATTAGATTCATTATTAAATTTATCTAATGCCATTTTTCTAGCAAGCCATGCTGATCTACCCACATCACCATACTTGTCAAATACTTTATCCTTTTCATAAAATTCTGGAATGTAATCATCCCACATGTAATCTTTTTTGAACTCTCTTAAAGCATTTGTAGCTTCTTTAATTTTTTCAGGATCTTCAGAAGCAAAGGCTTCATCTACATTATATTCTAAAATATCTTGTTGATATCTCCAACCATTACCAAAATCATTTAAGAAAGTATATACTTCTCTCTCAACTGGTTTTTTAGTCTTTGGATCTATGAAAAGAATTTTATCCTTAAACATTAAATTGTCTACCAATTGTCTAGTGTTTAAGGTATTATATCCTATTTTTTCTAGAAGCGGTTCAAGTCTTGTTCTAAATTTATATGACTTATCTAATGCTTTTTGAGAGGCTTCAGTTTTTTGGTCATTAATAAAAATAGCAAGTCCACCAACAATAGGGTCATTACTTGAAGTATATGATTCAAAGAATCTATTAAACCAACTTACATCCTTTAATTTTCCGGATAAACCATCTGTAATCTTGTCTTGATTAACTAAGAATTTTTCATAGTCATCAATAAAGGTTTTGATATACTTAGATTCAATACCTTTCTTTTCTAATGACTCATATAATTCAGAACTAGTTTGAGGATCTAACTTTTGTGTTATTGCCATGTTGTAGATATTCTCTATTTCATCAGCAGATAACTTATCTGTCAATACACTTTTTAAATTTTTACCTAATTCTTCCTTTAAGAAGTCATTCATGTATCCAGTAACTTCTACATAAAAGTCAACTGCATTTTCTTTATAAATATCACGGATTTTTTTATCAGCTCGTAATAAGTTATTCTTAGCTTCATTTACAAGGTCTACAAGGTCATTTGCTTCAGTAACATCAAAGCCCTCTTCTTCCATCATCATTTCATCAAATGCCTCAAACATGTCACTCCATGATCTAATTGAGCTTCTGTATAAGAAAAGTAATGCTACAGCGTCTCTTGAATTAAAAGACTTACTTCTTTGCATTCCATCTAAATCCTGGAAAATATTTTTTGAAATATTATTGACAATACCTACTGTATTTACAAAGCTTCTGGCTCTATTTATTAGATCCTCATTTCTCATTCTTTCTGCTTCAACTGCATTTTTAACAGCTTCATCTACAGTAAATCTTTCTTGAGAAGATATTGTTTGGTACCCCTGTAAGGTTCTTTTAATTTTAGGAAGTAACTCATTTGTTTCTCCTTTAACAAAAAGAGCTTCTCTTAACATCTTTTGATATAGAGGAGATCTAGTTCTAAAGTTTAATGCTTTTTCATATATCAACTGGCTAGTTGCATACATTTCATTTATAGAGTCCTGAATTTTATCTGCTTTAACATCTTTAGTTAGCTTCTCAGCCATTGCTTTAATCTCTCTTGCATATGCTACAAGGTCATCATTAGTAGCAAATTCAGTCTCATATTCAAAAGTGTCTTCTAAGAGCATGTCAGCTAGTTTGTCAATAGAAGTATTTACATCTATTTGAGAAACTTTTGTCTTAGGTCCAAATATTGATTTAAGAAGATCACGTAATGCATTTAACAGTTTACTAATAAAAGATTCAAATCCTTGTGATTCAATTTGATTAGTTACTTTATTAGCGGCCTTTCTTTGCAACGCATATGCCAATGCTTCTTCTTTAAATAGAGGACTATCTTCAGAAAGTTCTGGATAGTTATCTCTTACATGTTGTATAATGATATCTCCTTCTGGAGTAGCCTTTAAAGCACTATATAGATTATTAAATAACTCTGGATTTTCTCTAAAGATAGCTCTTAATAAAGGGTGAGAAAGTTCGTGAAGTACAGTATCAAAATTTACATTATCTCCTACAATATATACAGTGCCTCCGTAGAAAAATGCAGGCTCACCATTGTAAGGTTTATTTCTAGACTCAAGAATTTCTTTTGCTTGTGCTTCAGTAATGTTCATATATTCAACACCTAAAGCCTGTGAAATTTTTTGACCAAGCGCATCAGCAGCCTCTTTAGCTCTTTGATTTTTTATAGTTTGTTCATCAACTTTAATTTCAGTTGTATCAGCTGTATTAACTAATGCATCATCAGCAAAAGTAAAATATCTAAATCCTTTGTTGGTAAATTTGTATTTATCTTCACGGAAGGGAACAAAATAAATAAGGTCAGTTAAATCTTTACCTCTACCCATTTTGATTTTAGCTTCAAAGATTTGTTTCCAATCTTTGTAATACATATCAAATATTTCTGGGTAATCACCTTCATCAGTTCTTAAAAAGAAATCTAGTACATATCTTTTAGGTCTAGTTATCATATTAGGAACAATACGTCCTCCATAACTTGCCATACCATCTTGCACAACTTCAGTTTCAGTTGGATGCTCTACATAACCAGTAATGGTAATTGATTCTCCTTTTTTATGATCTTTACCAATAAAAGCTGTTTCAAAAGTCCAGTTTGGAAATTGTTTTTTTAAATCTTTATACCAAGATTGATCTTCTAAATATGGTAATATTTCTTTTTTAAATAGTTCAGAATTTTTAGTACTTCTTTCTTTGCTCAATGGCAAACCTCTTTCAGCAATCCATTTTAAAAAAGCGTCAGCATTTTTTTCAGATTTAAACTGCTCAAGACTAATTACACCATCAATATCATGTAAATCTTCAGACATAGCTCTTACTACTCTTCCATATTTTCTAAGAACCAATGAGCCACTTAAATAATATTCAAAAGGAGAATTAAATAACTTATCTACAATATCTTTTGCAAAAGGATCTTTACTAAGACTTTCCTCATAAAATTTTTGTTCAAATGCTTCACCTTTATTTGAAAAAAACTTACCTGTAATAGTGTCTTCGTAGTAACTTCTAATAAATTTTGTATAGTCTTTTTTATAGACATCATCCACAATATCCATTACAGTATCTCTAAGCTCTGCTTCTTTATAAATAGTGATAGCTTTATTATTAAGAATATTTTCCTGAAGCCAGTTCCAAATACGGTTAACCATTCTAATTAACCAGTTTTCAGCATACTTATCTTTATATTTAATACTTTCAAAGTAGTCTTTACTTATATCTGGGTTTTTTCTTTTCTTACCAACATAACCATTATCTATACCAATAAGAATTGAATCTGCAATAAACTCAATGATAGTTTGTCTATGAGCCCAAGGATTAAAACTATTTGGATCATAAGCATATGTTTCTTTTATAATCTCTTCAGCCATGTCATCTGATTCATACTGCATGGATTCATCCATAACATCTTCCTCAATCTGATTAGCAATTCTTTGAGTATTATACTTGTCATAGACTTCTTTATATCTACTCCAGTTATTAATGCCTTTCCAAAGTTCAATTCCCAACTTAGATTTTTTACCAAGAAAACTATGAATTACATTAGCTGTCTGCATAGCTAATGTTTTATCAGAAATATTTTCTTTGATCTTTAAAAACTTTTGAAGAATATCAAATGCTGCTAAAGGGTCTTCTCTTGTAATAATACGTCCTTTATCATCTATGCGTGTTCTTCTATCACTTGAAATAATTTCATCAAGTGTAGTTTCTACTTTAATGTTAAGACCTTCCATAAAGGAAAGCATTGCCTTACGTGTTTCAGTATTAAACTTATTCTGTAGATAAGAAGGTTCTTTCATGAACATAGGGTTCAATGACTCATCTTCTGGAAATTCTACATCAGGTTCAGTAACAATAGTATAATCACCAAGTTCTTCCTTTATGTCAGCTTTCATTCTCTCATCATCAAGAGCTTCAAACAATGGTTCATTTACTTGAGCATAAATTGTTGTTTGAATGTCATCTCTATAATATTTAGAGCTATATGGAAATCTTGTTTGTGTTTCATATGTGCTAAAAGCAAATTCACCATCAGTATTTAGATTATACTTTAGTTCAACATAGCGGGTAAAATCCTTATTAAACTTTTCAAATTCAATAGTATTAAGTACCTCATTATATTCTCCCAGTATTCCGTCTTTTTTTAATTTTTCTAATACTGTTGATCTTGATTCACAAAACATTCTTTAACATTTTAATGGGTTATTCTCTCCTTCAAATTTAGCTAATATTTCAGCATCCGTAACCGGTTGATATTTAGCTACTTCTTGAGAAACTTCTTTGGCAAATTCAGAACCTGGATTTAAGTATTGGAATTCTTCAAAAAGTCTTCTACTTAAATATACGAATAATTCTTCAGGCATCAAAGTAGGGTCTCCATAACCATTCATAGAGAAGGCTACTTTACCACCATCAGCAATAACTTGACTAATTTCAGCAATTGCTTGTTCAATTTCTGCTTTTCTTTTAGGATAAAACTTAGGTTCTAATTTAGAGAATGCATCTGCAATTGAATCTTGACCAGTAATAATACCTACAGAAGAACTATTAGCAAATTTTCTAAGTTGAATATTGCCTTTCATTTTCTTTCTGTTGAATTCATTTTCAGACATCTTATCAATTGCCTGTTTTTGACCAAGACTAAATTGATATACAAATGTGATGTCAGGATTATTTTCTACAATATACTTATAAGCCTTCTCTGTTCCTGATAAATCATTGTAAACAAATACACTTGGATTAAGAGTACGAATAAGATTTTTTCTTTCTATTAAGTTTTCAGCACTTATTAAATCTTCAGAAGCTTCTTCAGTAGTACCTGTAGCTTCAATAGATTCTACGTCTAACTTAGTGAGATAGTTTTTAAATCTACTTCTTGTTCTATTAGTCTGACCGTTAACAAGTTCAAACTTATTTTTAAAATCAATAAGCATAGTAAGTTTAGCAGGTGACTTTAAAAACTTAGCAGTTTCTGCATTCATTATATCAATGAATTTATCAAAATCTGTTAAGCCTAAAAAGTTATACTTACTCTTATTAGTACCAGCTTGCATCATTGCAACATAGGTCATCTTAGAGAAGAAGTCACTAATTCTATCATTTTCAGCCTTATCTTCTACTTTTTCTACATTTCTATTTGCTAGATCCTCAAGGTTTTTAGTATAAAGATTAGATTTAAAAGTAGACATATCTTTGTCATCAATATAAAGACTATACATTGATTTGTCTGTGGTACTTTCAGCAACCATTCTAGCTAATACAGGATAGTCTTTTACAAAATCATTTTTGTATTGAGTTTTAATTCTATCTAGTCTAATAGCATAAGCATTATCTCTATCATAGAATAAATTATATGGGTTTAATACATTGTCTAGAGCTCTAGTAGCAATGATTTTTTCATATGCATATCTTCTATTTTTAGTTTCATCAGCTTCAAGTCTTGTCTTCATGGCATTTTCAAGTTCCATTTCAAACTCTTTAGTTTTAACAACCTCAGATGCAGGCATTAGATGTCTTAGGTATTCTCTTTCAATTACAAAACGGATGTATTCTGCTTTGTTTGAACTAGAATTCATACCAAAGTGACCTGGTTGTAATGGATATAATCCACGTGCCTCATAACTATTAGTTGCTTCACTACCTTGTAAATAAGCTTTATCAAAAAATTCTTTTTCAATTTGAACTTGATCTACAACCATTGTAGGTTTTCCACCGACCTCAGTAACTTGAGCACCAAACTTAAGTCCTGCCGCAGGCATCAAAGAAACAGAATCTGACATAGCATATGAGCTATACTCATTACCAAGATTATATTTTCTCATTGCATTCTGAAAAATATAACTTAATATATCATTTCTAAATACAACTGGGAATCTATCTCTATAGTTACTACCAAATGAAGCTTTTAAAAGAGCAGCATTTTGCATGCTTGCCATATAGTTTTGGATATATTCTTGAATGTCATCATCATATCTAAACTTAAATAATGGTTTTGCTAAACCACGTACAAGTTTAGTATTAAAGAATGAGCTAATAATTGAGTCCTTCAATAATCCTGTTCTTAAATCTTGGTCAATTTTTGTTTCTTCAGCTAATGCATCCATAGTAGCTTCAGCTTGAATAGCTTGACCAACATCTTCATTAGTACCAGTATCTGGATTAGATGCTATTTTTAATCTTGTAAGACCATCTATTTGTTTTTCAATTGTAAGGAAGTGTAGGAACATTGTTCTTGACAATTCACTTGCACCAACTTCAGGATTTGTTTTTGCTTTTTTAATTAAAGCAAGCATTTCTTGTTCTGTAAAATGATCTCTTTTTTTGGACTCTAAATATTTATCATACATTTTTTCACCTATCATATATCTTGATTGGTCATCTGGAATGTATTTATCAAAATACTTAGCAATTACATTACTTGCAGCTTTAAAACTTGGTCCTTGGAATCCTGGAGATTTTCTGAGAGGTTCTGCAAATGCACTGTTAGCAAGTCTTTTTTCTTTTACATATTCTCTTACAAGCGGTTGTGATACAAAGTATACAGCCTCTTTAAATGGTACACCAGCTTTAATAAGATAAAGTAAAACGGGAGCTACTTCATAGTTACCCTGAACAAAGAATACCCATGCATCTTTTTCAACATCTACCCATCCATTGATTAACTGGTTAATGATATCAGCTATTTTATTATTACCATCAACATCATATTGGTTAGAAATTGAAATTACTTCTTGACCATCTTTTTGTGTTTTATTATGTCTTAAACCTAAGAAAGATATTCTGTCAATTTCTTCTGTTAAATGCTTATATACAGGAGGCATTACTGCACCTAGTGAATTAAAGACAACATTAAATGTGTTTTCAATTGCACCAAGTCCTAATGTCTTTTTACCAACTACATTTGATTCATGCTTATACAAGTTATATCCTGCTTCAAAAATTCTAGTAGGACTAATAACTTCTTTTTGTTTGCCGTTTTTGTCAGGAGCACTAAGTTTAGTTTTTTCTGACATTACAGTTTCAAAAGGGTTATAGTCTGAAACATACTCAGATAACATATCTGCAGTAGGTTTAACTAAGTAAGTACCATTTGGCGTAGTAAGTGACACATAGTTTTGTGGTAATTCAAGTATGCTTCTAATATCATTAATGAGTTGATTTTCAAGACCTGCTTTTTGCATAGCATACATTTGGTCTTTAGTCATATCATACTTAGATGGATCTTTAATAGCTTCATAGAAATTATCAAGATCTTCAAACATTGGAGTTCTCACATTTCCATCAGCATCTAAGTTATTCATGAAAATAGACAACTTATCAATATCAAAGTCAGCTCCTGATTTAGCAACAATCTCAGCTGGAGGTATAATAATGTTACCAGCTTCTGGCGGTAAGAAATGATATACTTCCATAAATTCCATAGAGTTAAGACCCTGTACCGGAACCCTAACACCTACCATGGTTATTGCTTTTCTGTTAGAACCATTATTCTCATCTAACCACTCATCATCTTTAATAGCTTCATTTAATCTATCTATTGTAGAGATAGGTTCACCTTTATATTCTAGGTTAAGAAGATTTTCATAATCACCTTGAAGAGAGATAGCTACTTTCATAGCTGTAGTTTTACCGTCTGCACCTTTATGATATGTAGGCAAGAAGTTAGATCCCATGTATTTTTTAACTGCAGCATTTCTTGCAGCTTCATTCATGTTTTCTAAATCAATTGGCAGTTCAAATAAACCATCATAGAATCCAGAAGACTTTTGTACTAGCGGTTCACCTTTTACTCTTTGCTTAATAATTCTTTTATTAATTAAAGAGAGTAAAAGTTTTTCAATTTTAACAGCTTCAGGGTGTAGGGATAAATCAAATCTTAATTCTCCTTCTGCTGTTACATCAATAATGTCAACAAGATTATCACTATATACATCATCTCTTGTAAGATTTTGACGGATCATTAAAGCTAATTTAGCAAGACTGTCTTTATCTACAGGAATAAACTCTCCATCTTCAGTTTCTGCAAAACCTAATTGATCAATTAATTCATTCTTAAGAAGTTCTGTATAAGCACCAACTCTATCAATATAGTTAGTAACTAATTTTCTGATTGCAGGATCATCAGAAGTAATTTCACCTTGCTCATAAAGTCCTTCAAGAATTAACTTTCTCATTTGAGTAGAGAAGATTGAGTTTCCTTTATACTTAGAGTTTACTTCTGTTTGATTTTTAAGATACTCTGCATAGATTACATTTTTAGTAAATGTAACTGAAGTATCTATATTACCATTCTTATCAAGAATATTATCTCCTGATCCAATATGACCTACTTTTTCACCGGTCTCCATTAATACATAATCAATATTCTGACTAAGCATCATATCATGAAGTTGACCGAGTTTAGTATTAGCTGTATGCACTGAAGGAATCAATGGGGCTAATGAAAACTTATGGAATGATGTTACAGGTAATCCTGCAGTCTTAATTGGACCATAGTATTGTACTTTATATGGTGGAAAATATTCTTTAATTTCAGAAGCAGAAATAGATTCTCCAGCTACAACTCTTTTATAAACATCTTCTTGTGCTGTAGACCATGCTCCTTCAAGATTCTTAAGCATTCTATATGCTTCAAAATTAATCCAACCTTGACCATCAGCTATTTTCATTCCACTATAGTTTTCAAGAACCATATCAGCTAGTTCTTTTGCCATTTTTGTAGCTTCAGCTTTTGACTTACCAGCTTTTAAGAATCTTTCAGTATAACTTTTTACATGCTCAGCATAGTATTCTGGTTTATACACAGATTCTTTTACTTCTAGTTCTTTAATAATAGCTGTATTTAAAGTACCATTATATGCATTGAGTTGATATCCTTCTCTTTCTGCATATAATCTTTGGAACATAGGACTATTAATATAGAGTCTAGCTCTTAGGTCAGCTCTAAATCCTCTACCACCTGAACCTAAACCAGCATTTCTTTTGTGGAACTCCTCTTTATCATGGTTATACTGTACAGCATCTCCGTAAGCAAGAATTGTAGTTTCAAAGTTGTGGATCCAAGAGTTATAGGTATATGCTTTAACAAGCATTTTATCTACTTGATCTTTGCTCATTTCATCAGTAGCAACCATATCATAAAGACTCTGGTCTACATATCTTGCATTTTCAAGTCTAGCATAGTTTGCTTGTGATTGCTGATTAAAATATTCAACAACATCTTTTTTAATATCAGCTCTTAAAGTAGGATTATCATTAACAATGTCTTTTAAATTAAAGTCTTCAAAATTAAAATACCCACTTGCGCCAACTTCATTTTTAGCTTCTTCAACTGCCTCTTCAATTATTGCATATAACTTCTCTTGAGTTTCAGGAGTTAGAACATCATCAAATGCTGTAAATGCAGCACCTGCCTTTACAACTTTATCATTATCTCTTCTTACTACATCTCTGTTATAAGCAGAGAAATCTTTAAACATACTTGGTGCAGCAGTAAATCTGTAGATTCTACCAGCTTCAGCAGCAATATATCCCAGTAAAATATTAAATGCTTGTGACTCACCTAGATTATTATTACCAGCAGTATTAGCAGGACTAAATGACATAATGTCTACGTATAGATTATTAGAATCTTTACCACTATGTGTCTTAACCTTTTTAGCTCTAAGATTCATTGCTGTATTCTTAGAAGCATGACGCATGAACTCTTGAACTCCTGACTGTAATAGAGTATGTAATTCCTGTAAGAACTTACTTGTTACATCTGTATTTGCTGTTGTAGTTCCAATAGAGTCATTTGTTTCTCTATTAATAATTTGAGTACCACCAATATTTTCAAGTATAGCCATTCCACCTGGAATCTTTTCTCCATATGTATCTGACATAGGATTAAGATCAAACATAGAATTTAGAATAACTGAAAATTCAGATGCAGGATTATTAGCTTCAGCTAACCATCTCATATGCTGGAATCTACCGTTTGGATCAGCTTCATCCATAGTTAACTGCTGCCAGTTTTTAGCTCTATTAAGTGAAGTAACAATTCTTGTTACAGTATTATCTAAGAACTGTTCAAATACTCTGTTCTTTTCAGGACTTAATACACTAAAGTTAGAGTAACCATCAGAGAACCTGTTTTGTAATTCAGCAAGAGTTCTAATTTTAGTTTTAACATCAGTAGATCTTTCACCAGCAGCTTTTTCAATTGCTTCAGGAAGACCATTTAGTAAATAATACAAAGGATTTCTTTTAAACTCTGCAGCTGCAGCTTGTAATCCAATGTCATCAGACTTACCTGCAAGGTGTACCAACCTTACATTATTATAAATAAAGTCAATATTGTAAGAAGAAGAGAATGGTTTCTTTTTATTACTAACTATAGCTTTAATTTCAGCACTAGTTGTATCTAATTGAATACCTAATGCTGCAAGAAACTCAACAGCTTTTGATGGGATTAACTGTTTATTTTGACTAAACTCCTTCATTAAAGCAGTTGTATCCAAATAGTTATTTACACCATCTTTTAAAATGAACTTATTAGTTGCTGGGTCAGCAATATTAAAATTGGTTGACCAATCATTTAGAATTTTATAGATATCAAAATTAGCAGCAGCTAATCTTGATTCATACTTAGCTTTTTCAGGAATCCATTTACCATCTACCTTTTTAGCCTTTTCTAATACAGTCTTATTAATATTTAACTGAATATAAGGTATCACAGGTTTTTTAAGATCTTGCCAGAAATTTGTTTCAGATTGAAATTCAGTTTTATTATTGTAAGCAGCTGGTCCAAACATGTATGGATTAGGCAGCATTTCTAAAACTTGAATAAACTGTGGATAGTTGTCAATAGATTCTGTAAGTCTATCATACATTTCTTGATAATCTAAAGAACCCTGCAAAGTTCTTGCTAATCTATTCCACATTACATCAACAGGTTCAAGCATTGGTAAACCAAAGTCATCAGTTTCAATAGAATAAGTTTTTACACCATCCTCCGATTCTTCAGTAATGTAATTACCATCTTTGTCTGTTTGTAATTTATAGATACCAGACAACATCATCATTGTATCATCAGTTGCTAATACTTTAGCTGAAACTGCATTCCCTTCAGTTGATTTAAACAAAGCTGTTGTAGCATCTTCTGTATCATCAATGTATTGTTCTTTTAAAATGCTGAATCTAGATCTCTGCATATGGAAAGCTACAACACCACGGTCTGTTTTTTTACTTAATGCTTCATCTACAACACCATAGTTTTCTACAGCTTTCATTAATAAATCTAACTTAGCTGTTTCTTTTTGTTCAGTTACATAGTCAGGATTATCACTTGTTGCATTCTTAAGTGTAAGATCTCTTGTCTTTTCTAACTGAACATCTAAAAGAGCCTTTAATTGTTTTTCTAAGTTTGAATAAAGCTTTTGTCTATTATTAATATCACTTAGTAATCTTACAGCACCAGCAGTTGTATTAAACTTATTATTGTATTGATAGAAAGTTCTTGCCATCAAACTATCCATAAGTTCAACAATCTTATTAGACTGTACATCTGTAATTTCTGCAAAGTCTTTAGCTGTATTAACTAGCGGTTGAATTGTTTTCTTTGCACTGTTTAGTCTTTCAAATCCAGGCATTAAGTTATGCTCTGCATTTTCAGTATTAATTTCAAATTTACCTGTGTAAAGTTTATCATAGTATTCTCTTACACTAGGGATATCTTGAAGTCTTGTTACATCTCTATGAGTAGTATTACCAAAGAAAAAGTCAATTATCTTTTTGATCTTATCAAAGATAGTCTGGATAAATCCTTTTTGTTTTTTACCATTAGCTGCATAATCAATAAATTCTTCAGCAAGCTCTTCTTCAATATCAATATACTCCATGTTTTTCCACTTATCATAAGTGCGGATTGTTTCATAGAGTTTTATTTTTTCTTCTTTAGTAAGTACTAATTGAGAAAATGCATGCCATGCTTCATGGTAAAGTGTAATTGGTAATGCATCACCATATAGTTCAATCTTTGCAATAAACCCTTCTTGGCGTAATTTTACTGCAGCATCCGCAAGCATAGAGCCAGCAGACATAAAGGTTGCATATGCATCAGAGTTAAACACTAATGCCAGTCTTTCTACATCTACTGCTCCTTTCAATGGAGAGTTTTTCCACCAGTTTTGAACTTGCTCCCAACCTTGTTTACCATACAGTTGGTCCATAACTTTAGATGCTCTTTTCTTTCTCTCAAGAGGGATGTCAGAAAAGATATCTGAACCATCTAAAATATCATCAATAGCTAATTTGTTTATCTTAGCATCAGTAGCTTTTTGTTGCTCAGCATTTTTTTCAACCTCAACGTTTCTACCTTTAACTTCACTTTTCTTTGGAACTGTAATAGTTTTATCTTCTTTAGTTTCTACAACTTTTGCAGCGGCCTTCTTATAAGTCTTTGAAGACTTGCTAAAAAATCTAGATAGAAAATCAGCTTTTGTATTTTTGGTTGTTTTATATCCTGTAGTTAAATAAGGAGCAGAAGTTCTTAATTGGTAACCACTAAATGCTCTAATCTTAACTGGGATCTTTAAACGTTTAGCAGCCTTAATAGATGCTTCAGCAATACCAGTTTGACCATTACTTATAATTTTAGAAATAGGAAATTGCTTAACTACTTCACTTAAGATATTATAAACATAAGTATCTATATCTTTTTGACTATAACCTTCTTTAGCTAATTGTGAAATATCATTACCTACAATATTTACTACACCACCATTTAAGTTAGATAAGTTAGCTACCATTTGTGCAATAGCGTCAGCATTAGGTTTAAAATTATTAGGAGCATCAGCTTTACTTCCTAACTTTACACCATACCATTTGTTCTCACGGCCTGCTCTATCTCTTACAACTTTTTCATCTTTAGTTTCAAAGTTTGTACCTAATCCAAAAACTACATCCGCCTCATTAATATTAGCAACTAATGTTTTATCATTAGCTAACGTACTTTGTTTAGTTTCAATACTAAATGTTTCTCCAGTTTCTTCATCTTTTTCAATAGGTGCCTGTTTTTTTACAGGTTTGTCCCCGTTATCTTTATCATTAGATGTTAAATTATTATCTGAAGGAATACCAATGTCAACTAATTCGTCAGCAGGAGTCTCTAAATCAAATGGAATTGTAAATTCTAAGTAAGAGTTGATCCCTACAAAATATGCAGTACCATCTTGTGTATAATCTACTTTAGCTAAAGGTTTAATAAAATCAAAGTAATCTTTTTGCGTTTCTCTTATTACCTGGTTACCGCTTTTATTAGTGGTAAATTCATAATCAGTATAAGATATTCCTTTTTGTATAGCTCCATCTACAGCAAATGATTTCATGTAACTCATACTTGCTGGATATGTAGCTACAATATTACCTTGTTTATCACTGAATACTTTTGATCTAAGCAAGTGGTCTGAAATTAATTTTTCAGCATCTGCAGCTTCTAGATCAATTGGATTTCTTTCTTTGGTAATTGGATCAAATAATACTACTTGAAGTACATTTTGACCAAGTTCTTTTTTTATCTCTACAACTATATTATTACCCTTTGTTCTATTTGATAGAAAGTTATTATAGTAATTAAGTCTTTCTTGTGCTGATAAAGGTTCACCATTAAGAAGGGCTTTTGTAGTCAAAACTTTTGCTAGATTTTCAGCAATAGCTTTAGTCATATCCATCCTTTGAAGATAGATTCTATTATCTACAGCAACACCAGAAGATACTCTATTAGTCATAAAGTAACTCATACCTTCTAAAGGTCCAGAGTCATGCGTCCAGATTGTCTCTAAATCATTAACAAAATCTGTGTTTGCTAATAACTCTGAAGTATGTTCAACAATACCATAACTACCACCAGTGATTGGTAGCATTACAGGCTCAGTTGATAATGCAAGCTTTTCATTAAGTCTTGCAAGGTCATTCATTAATTGAGTTTGCTTAGCTTTAATTCTAGCTACAATAGCGGTTCTTTGAGCTTCTCCATAAAGTTTACCTTCAGCAGTGCCTTCCTTTATTTCTCTTTCAGCTAATGTTTTTGCTGAAACTAAATTGTATAAAAAACCAGATCTATTACCAAGATATAATTTACCATCTCTTTTTACTACCGGTCTAATGTATTGATATACAATTCTACCACCTGTTTCTACAACGTTACCTTCTTCATCAAATCTGATTGGATTACCCTCAGTATCTGATATAATAGCTACATTAATATTGTAGTCTTTGTTCTTTGAAAGAAATGCAATATCATCTTGGGTTAAGTCTGCAGGCTCAATATCTCTAATTGGTTGTGCTTTCAACATGATAGGAGTATCACCAAGCATAACCTCATCACTGTCCTCTCTACTTCTTGATGACCAGACTACAGTTTTAATAACTTTATCAAATAAACCTTTCTGTGGATCAATTTGATTTCTTTCTTCTTCAGTCATCTTTTCTGGATTCTTTGCTTCTGCAATTTGTCCAGTAAGTTTATTTGGGTAATCAACTTTAGCTCTATCATCTAGAGCAGCCCAAATCTGATTGTTATCATTATTTTGAGGAATGTTTTTAGAATTCTTATTTGCTTTTTTAATTTCAGCATCAACATCTTTTTTAGTTTTAGTGACCCTTTTAGGCATCACAAACTTTTTTACATTTTCAATGTCTTCAAATTCTAAAGATAAATCTTGAACATAATTAAAATCTAGATTAACATCCTTGCTTCTAAGATATTTTTTTATTTCAACATCATTAGCAACAAGATTAAGCATATCTGGAATAGCTTGTGCATACAAGATACCATTCGGATCTTCTTCAAATTCTTTATACACTTCCTTAATAAATTTGTCAAATGCTTTTTGATCAAACTTACCTAATTTTGGATCCTGGATTCTATCCATGATCTCACCATATACTAAAGAGTATAATGCACTTATATCATTTTCTGTATAAAGTTGACAAGCCATTTTTTATTCAGGTTTACAATTGTTAATGTTATCATTTTTAGAAGCATTCTTTAATGCAGCCAATCTATCTTTTTTAGATTTACCCGCATTTTCTTTTGCTTGATTAATTAGATCAGGATTTTTAGAAAAATCTTCAATACTACTTTTAGAAATAGTTGAGTTTTCTTTTTCTTCTGGGGTAGTTTCCATAGTTTCTTCATCTACTTTTAAGGCTTCTTCTGTAGTTTTACTAAAGCCTGCATTTATTTGAGCCATTGTAAAAGTTTTTTCTCTTGTACCTCCAAGTTCTTTTACAGTAACTTTACCTTCAGCCACTTTTTTAATGACTACAATTTCATCTTCTGATTCAGTAAAGATAGGATTTTTACTAATGAGATACTCACCTTTATTTAGGTTTTGTTCTTGAGAAACATCAATGTTTAATGCTAATTTTTTTATTTCATATGCTGATTCTAACACATCACTAAATGTAGAATCTGGTTCAGCAATTATCATTAATATACCATTTAGGCGGTTTTCTTCAAGCTCTTCCAATGTCTTAGAGTTTCTAATTGTTGCAAGTACTTTTTTGAAGTTTTCTGAAGTAATTGTTTCAGGTTCTGGAAACACATCCTTTACACCTTTTTTAAGTGCCTTGATTTCATCATCAATTTCATCTGTCTCATCTTTAACTTCATCAACATTTTCTAGTTTAGCTAGCTCATCTGCAAACTGTTTTCTTTTTGCAATAAGCTTATCATATTCAGGAGATGTAGTTACTACATCACCCATAACAATAACACCCTCATTAGGTAGAGCTGCAAGTTTTTTATCAAGATCAGATATTCTTCTTTTAAGTTTTTTAATTTCAGCTTTCTTTTGTTCCTCAGTTAATTTTGGAGCAACCGATTCTTTTCCAATAGATTCTGGTTTTAAATTATCAGGAATATTTGGCATTTTCATAACAACGCCATACTCTGCTAAAGTAGCATCATCAACTGGTTGTAATGCAACTGTTTTTGATTGTTTTAAATCTTCAAATTGTTTTTTTAACTGTTTAATTTTATTTGTGTCAGGTGTACTTGCTTTTTCAAGAGCAAGTATCTGAGTATTTAAGTCTCGTATTTTTTTACCATTAACAATTTTAGCAGCAGATTCTGCGGAAAGAATGTTACCATCCATATCAGTAATGATAGCAATAGGAAGAATAGATATATTTTTTGCTAACTCACCGGTCATATTATATAATAGGGCACGGTAGATAGACTGTTGTAATCTATAACTTAGCTTTTTACTATATTCACTTTCAGTGTCAAAGTTTTTCCAGTTTTCTTCTTTACCAGTTTTAATATCTATAATCTTAATGTCTCCTGTTGATTTATCAAAAGCAATTAAGTCCATTGCACCAACAAGACCAGACTCTAATAATGTAGGATCATAAATAATAACATCTGAAGAAAGTATTTCATATGTACCATCTATTACTGCATCTTGCATTTCTGTTATAATACCAAAATCACCAAATAGATTATCATAAGCATCTTGTGACATCATTGCTGGTTTTTCTGGTTTAACAAACTTACCATCAGGACCAGTTTTAAATGCTTGTCTTGCCATTGTATCTATTGTGTTTCCAGCAATAGTTGATTCACTATGAGCTACATCTTTAACAACAGCAATAAGTGCAGCCTCAGTAAAGTTATTTGTAAGAGCTTTTCTTATTGCATCAACTTTTCTTTGGCTTTTTAACTGTGGTAACTTGCCGTCTTTAAGAGTTGTCTCAAGACCAGACATAAATAGATTAAGTCTGTCAGCATCAGTCTTAATAGAGTCGTCATTTTTAAGCTCTCTAAATAAGTTTAATAACTGACCACCTCTTCTCTTACCGCTATCATCAGTATATGATTCTTTAATAGCTTCATAGAGATAAGGGTCTTTACCTGTCATTTTATTTTCAATCTCCTCAGTTAACTTAGTAACCCTCATAGGTCTACCATCAACTCCAGGAAATTCATACCCAACAGTATTTCCTTCAGCATCTAAAATTCTAGATACCCCATTCTGTTTATTGACAACCATCTCCTCAAAGATTCTGAATACTCTGTCAGTATTATCTTTAGGGACATAATTATTTCTTTTAAATACAATATATTTTTGAAGCTCTTTTAAATCATTTCTTATTGCAGATTTATCAGCATTTGTAAGAGCATTATTATTCTCATCAGAATTCTTATCTAATAAACTTTGAAGAGTATCTCTCATACTTCTCAATTGAGTAAGGCCATATTTATCAATAGGCTTTTTGAGTGTTAGATACTGTATAGTTGGTAAAGCAGACTCTTCATCAAAAGCTCTATTGTTATACTCTTTGATTACATCTTTTTGTTGCTCTAACCAGTTACTTCTTAAAAGTTCATATTGCGCTGGATTAATTCTTTGTAAATCTGCAGGCTTCTTAAGATCTTGAGTTAAGAAAATATCAAACGCAGCTTGTAACTCTGCTTTTAAATCATCAGGTAACTCATTCCAACTAGCATTTATATCTACCTCTTTATTTTCTTTTTTAATAGGAGGATCAACAGGTCTAGTATTTGTAGGTTCTATTTCAACTCTTTGTGCTTTAAGTTTATCTATAAGAGCTTGATATCTAGCAACCGTTGCATCTACTTGTTTTTGATAATCTTTCCAAGCTTCTGTAGTCTCAATTGGAGGAGTCATATCAACCTCAGTTGCAGGCTCTTCTGCAGTTAACGCAGCAATTCTATCATTTAAAACTTGTGGTAAAGTTACTTTATGTTGTGTTGCTTTTTGTCTTGTTTCAATATCAGCACCAGATTCTTTAGTTGACTTAAAGAATGCTTTAGCAGCTTTTTCATTTTCAGTAAGAGCTTTATCAATAAGCTCTGTATAGTTATCAGGAATTAATCCTTGGTCAGCAAAAGCTTGATATAACTCATATACTTCATCTACAGTTTTAGCATCTTCAATAAGTGTAAGATTTGCTTTAAAACCTTCTATGTCAGCATCTATTTCTTCTTGTGTTCTACCTTCTACAACAGCAGGTTCTTTTTGTTCCCATTGCTCTCTAGTTTCACCAGTAGTTGCAACTAAGTTTTCTTCAAACTGTTCTTCTAGCTTAGCAAGTTGTTTATCTCGTCTTTCTAATAACTCAGCAATTCTAACTTCTAATTCAGCTTGTAAAGCTTCTTGTTTAGCCATACCCTCAATTGTTTTAAGGGCTTTATAGCGATCAAGAAGAGCGTAGTATCTATCATAGGCTAAACTGCCCTCAGGGACAACCAAACCTTTTCTTTCATCATAGAATTCTTTAGGAGGAATGTTTTGATCTCTAAATAAAATAAAGTCATTAGCCTCCATAAAGATTCCTTGTTTTGCTAAAAAGTTTAGCAAACCATTATCTTCAATTTCTGAAAGTTCACGGGTAACAATATCTCTATAGTAATCAGCTCTCTTTAACCAAAGATCTGTCATCCAATCATAGTTTCTTTTGTATACATCCATGAAGCCATTAGGGTCATTCATTAGATTAATTACATCAACCATGTCTCTTGACTCATCATTTAACTTGTAATAATCTAATACAAGTTCAAATGCATCATCTACTTTGTCTGTAAATAAATAATCATCAGGCTTTGATGCAATTGTTTTAAGAAGATTGTTATACTGTTTTTCAAGATTTAATAATATTTTAGATTCAGTTTCCTCATCTTTTTTTCCAAAGGTGTCATCTAAATATTCTTCAACTTCTACATCTGTTACTTCTTCACCCTCCGCTTTTTGTGCTTGAAGATTAGCTTTAGCTTTATTGTAATATCTATCTCTATGATAGTACTCAGAAAATTCATCGTATGCTTCCGCATATTTTTCATATGCTTCAGCTTCTTTTAGTTTTTCTTTAGCAAGTTTTTTAGATTCAGGATCTCCTACAGCAAGTAAATTATTGGCTTCATTTTTCAATAAGCCAATTTCATTTTTCATTTGTTCTGGACGGAGAATAACATCAGATTGTCTCTTAGTCATTCCTTGTAAAGGTCTCTCTTCATAATGTTTATTCATTATGTCAGTCATCCTTTGCATGGTATTATCAAATACTTCTCCGTAGAATACTGCAGATTTTTTACCCCACTCCCACATATGATGCATTATATATGCATCTTCAAAGTCAGGGTCATCTTTACTATATTTAGAAAGATCAATAGGATTAGGATATACTTTTTCATAAAAGTTTAACTTCTCACTTATCTTTCTTCCTTTTTGGACTACTTCATCAATTCTACCCTTGTACTTATAAACATCTTCTTCAGCAATTTTTGGAAATGCCTCCTTAAACTCAGCATTGTTCATATCCTTGTAACTGGAAATAGCATCCAAATACAAGTCTAGAACTCCATATTCATGCATCATACTAATGTGATTAACAAGAGCTTCTGTTTCGGAATCCATTACCTCCTTCTTGTTACCACCTTCTTGAACTCTAGCTAATACTTCTTGAACACCTCCATTAAAAAGTCTGCTATTTACAAACTCATCAACACCAAAGGCATTCATATTATTTACAAGTTCATCTTTTATTGCAGTCTTTTCTTTTACGTAAGCATCATAACCCTTAGGATCAAAGATCTGATTAGCTTTCTCATATAGTGTAGTCATTACACCATTTAGACCTGCTCCTAATGAACCCATTGCAAAACCAGAAGCAAAAGTTGCAAACCCTTCTTTAGAAAATTGTTCTCCTAAAGCTTCACCATAGTAACTCATAGGAGTTGTTCCTTTTCCAAATGCAGCTTTAGTAACTAGATTTTTTCTAACTGCTCTTGTCTGATAACTATCTTTATAGTATCTTTCATTTGCCGCTGAAATAGTTTCCTGTAAAGATTCTTGTATACCTTCAAAAATATTTGACTTAAGATATCCTACAGTTCCCCAAACAGATTTATAGAAAGGATCTGTCTTCCAACCATTCCACCAAGTCTTAAATCCTTTTTCTGCAAACTTCCATTCATTTTTAGCTACGTCAAATACAACATCTCCAAGTGCACCAAATCTTCCTCCACCAATTGTTTTCCAATCAATTATTCTTTGCTTTAAGAATCCTTGTGCACCTACTCTTGGATTTAAAATATTATCAAAGCTAATTTTATTTGTAAGATAGATTAATCCAGTGTTCATAAATGAAGTTTCATATCCAGCCTGTTTAGCCTGGCGTATGATATCTTCCATCTCTTTACCTTCGGGTGCTCTACCATTTTGACTATAGAACTCATTGTAAAGATCATTAATCATAGTATTATAAACCATACCAGATTCAAGTCTTGCTTCTGATACTGCAAGGTTTATATTTCTTAAGTCCCTGTATGCCGCACCTGCGGTGTTTGCAATATTTCTAGCAGATTGCATATAGCCAGTAACATCATCCGTATTCCTAAGAATAGAATAATAATTATCTGTTAAGTTGCTCAGTGGATTAAATACTCTACCTACATTGGATGTAATAGCTCTTTCAAATCTACTAATACCATTAGCTTTATCAAAAGCTTGTCTTACCTTATTAATATCTTTTAATTCTTCTAGAGCTTCTGTATAAACTTTTACTCCATCTACTCCTTTACCAAGTTTATAATCTTGCCATAAAAGATTAGCTGCTTTAGGTGCTACAGCTTTAGCACCAGTAAATGCAGAAATTGCTGCTCCAGCCCAGTTTTCAAATAGAGCACCAGACATTAATCCTAAAGTATAACCGAAGTTTCCTAATAAGTTATTTACAAAAGAACCTAAGTTATCTTTACTTGAATATGTTTTAGCACTATTATATGCATACTCTCTAGCCAGTCTTGAGTCTTCACCAGTAAAATCTCCTTCATTAAAGATTTTAGCCATACTAGAGTAACTACCTTTAATACCATTCCATGCTTGTTGGAAAAAAGTATTATACATAGTTCTACCAAAGTCACCAACAAAATTGGTGTTTTGATTTCTAATAGCTTCATTATCAAATAATGGATGAAATTCTATTTTACCAACTTCCCCAATATTTTTATACTTGTCATAGAATACACCAGTAGGACCTGCATTATAAGAGTATACTTTTGCCCAATCATTATTGTCTTCTGCAGACATGATCGTTGAGTCTAAATACTCTCTAGTAGCTGCAGTTTGAGCTTGTAAATCATAATTACCAAGTTTTGGTGGTGGTAATTGTGAAGGCATAGGTTTTGGTGATTGACCAGTAACTCTCTGCTTCACCTGCATAGGATTAGGTGTAGGAGAAGTTATATCCATACTGCTTGGAATAGGTGTAATTTGATCATTTAAGTAAAGATCATTTACACTTTGGTCAAAGCTATTGTTGCTCATACTGTCTTCTTAAATTATTTTGATTTGTCAAGTGTTGGGTTACAAATACTGTAAAATATTTATTTCTAAATTCTTTAATATTTGTACCCATGTTGGAAAGATTCTTAACATTTTCGTCTTGAACCATTTTTCCTGTATTGGGATCATACATCATAAATTTTTGAGTAACAGACATAGTACCTGGCTCAAGTGGATTTGTTTTAAAATTTAAACTAAATCCTGGGTATCTTGGATCCTCATATGTTACACCTTCTCCACCTGCGGCTTCAATTCTAATTTGCTCAGCTGTTCTATACGAGTTTCTATAGAGAGAAATATTCTGCAACTTAGATGCATCAGTAATGATTGTAATACCGTTAGCTAAAATATCTTTATAAACATTTTCAGTTAAACCTTTTATTTTTTCTCCATTACCATCAGGTTTCCATTTCTTTAAATACTCTTCTGGTAATCTAAATACTATAGCACCATTACCTACATCTTCACCGCCTAAAGGTGACATCTGTACTTGGAATCTTCCTAAGCCAGAACCCTTTTTATTTGTTCTAGGAATAAAGTCATTATAGATAGCATTAAAAATTTCTTTATTATCACCTATATCTCCAGCTTGGTCAGGTCTTGTATTAACTCCTCCAAATGTTACATATCCATTGTTACCAGAAGCATCATCTAATCTAAGATCTTTTAATGCTTTTTTAATTTCTAAAAAATGATTCCATGTTGGTGATATCACTCCAGGTTCAATAGTAATACTAGCACCATTAGCTGTATATAAACCTGTTCCTTGTTCTTGAAAACCAAGCCATTGACCAAGTTGAGAATTTTTAAACCAACCCCAACCACTTAAATCTTCATTACTTATTTTATGATGTAAACCTGGAACAGGGCTAGTTAATAAACTATTCTGTATATAGTCATCATATGTTTCAATCATTGATTCAAACTCTTCTCCTACACTATAAGGATTACCAAAAAAAGAAGTGTTAGCATTTGCTAATCTTACATAATCCTTACCAGTCTTTTCTGTAAAGGCCGTCCATGCAGCATCTAAAAGCCCAGTACCTACATAACCAACAGCACCGGCAAGAGCTCCTACTGCAGCTCCTGGCCAGGATGCAATTGCAGCTCCTCCTGTGGTACCTGCCATAACTGTATTAGCAAAACCTCCCCATGACATACCATCATCATTAATGATATCATCTGGTTTAGCAGATCTTACATTAGCCATAAACTCTTCAGGAGTAGACACCATATCATACCCTTCTTTAAATAAGAAATCTGCATATTGGAATCCATCAGCTTTAAGTTTATCTCTTATCTCAGTAGCATGTTTCTTTTTACTTTCTAAATATATTTTTCTAAATGCAGCATAATCATCAAGATTGCGGCTTAAATCTATAAGATCAGAAATATTTGAATTATTTCTAATAGATGGTAGGCCATTCTTTTTTTGAATAACTTCCATCAATCTTTTAGTCATTCTAGTAATAGCTTCTGGAGAAAGATTATCTAATGAGCCACGTGCCGCAGATAATAATTTTGCTTGTGCCTCATCGCCACCAGCTGTACCAGGTAACATAGCTTCTCTTTCAAGATCAGTTGTATAAACACCTTCTTGAATAAGCATGTTTTTTATTTTTCTATCAATTGGTTTACCATCAATCTTTTTACCACTTTGTTTCAACCAATTAATTAATGGTGTCATGTTAAAACCAGAATATTCTTTATCTGATAGTACACCTAGAAGTTCAGAATTAGAAATTAATCCTTCTTTATTTAATTCATCAAGTATATTTACAATTTTTGTTTTTGCTCCTTCAGCATCTTTTTCATAAATACTATTGATTGTTGCCTGTAATTTTTGAGGATCAGTTTGACCAGTTTTAGCCATTAAATCTATAGCAGCTTGAACTTCTGCTAACTCAGGTTTCATTTCTACTTTACCTGTTTCAGGATTTTTTTGATATAGACCAGATGCTAATTTTTCTTTAGTATCCATTTTTTCTACTTCAAGAAGATATTTATAATAAGCAACATCTTTTTGTGCAGCGGCTCTCTGAGAAATTAAAGAAGAGTCATATAAATACTTTTGTTTTTGTACAGCAAAAGGATTTGCATCATACTTTAACTCATAGTCTAATTTAGAAAAATCTCTAGCAGCTTTATCTAAGTCTCCTTGTAAGAATGTTGAAGCCATTACTGCATCAACTCTAGATCTAAGTTGATTTGTATCATCTAATGATAACTTACTACCACCTGTACTGGTCATAGTTTTATTTAAGTTATCAGTAATTAGATTTCTATCAGCATTATTTTGTTTTAGCATATCCTCAATTTGAGCATTTGCTTCTTGATACTTTGCTAAAGTTGATTTAGTAGATTCAACATCAGTACCATCTGCAATTGATTTTTCTAACTTATCAATCATCTTTTGGTTAGTCTGTTGCTCATTAATCAAATTAGTACGTGTTAACTCAGTTTGTTTTTGAAGCATTTGCAAAGCATTGTTTAAATATGTTTTCTCTGCAAGTTCTGCACTACCTCCAAATTCAGGTGTATCCTTTTTAGACATTACATAATCCTTTCTTTCTAAATATGCACGTGTTGCATAAAAGTCACGTACTTTAGGATCATTGCCTAAAATTGAATAGAATACACTTTGTAGTTGTGGAATTAAAGGATCACCATTTTGTTCAGTAATCATCCAGTCTCCTTGTGGGGTAGTTCTTTTAATCTTATACTTCATTTTAGTAGCTAACTCCATAGCAGCTTTTTCTACATTTACAAATGGAGTATACTTTACATCACCAAAAGAAGTAAGTTGATCATAAGGTGTATCTTTAAACTCTTGAATTCTATAATCAATAGCTTTTATAGCTCCATCCCAATATTCAGAGTTTACTTTCTCATCAGTTGAAATTCTTTTACCTTCACCTAAAGCTTTTTCAAAAGAAGCATTTTTAGTAAAGACCATATCTTTCATAAGATTTTGATCTTCATAAAATGGTCTAAAGAGTTGTGTAGCTTGCTGAACATTCTGTTCTAATGACAAGTCCATTCCTGTGATTCTTTGTAAATCAAAGTCAATTCTCTTTATTGTATTATCTCTTTTTTTTCTACTTTCATCATGAGTCAATGGGGCATTTAAAAGTTGCCCATACATACTATTCAACCTGTTCCAGTTCTGATCATATTGAGTTTGCTTTAACTGCAATACGTTGGCAGTAAAGTTTAAATCAGGCTCATATGGCTGATAGTCTGGGATAAAAGTGTTGACTCCTTGTGGATATTGTGCCATAATATTTTTTATATTATAAAACTATCAAAATTTTTTAAGTTTAATAAATCTATAAAGTTTATAGAATGAATGGATACATGCTACCAGCTAAGATATATCCTCCATCAGCAAAAGATTCTCCACCAAATTGTTTTGACATTCTTGCTTCTTTATAAGCCATATCAAATGCTTTTTGATAGTCACCAGTTTTTGATAAGTAATATTGAATTCTATCTTCAAAAGATTGTCCTCCAGCACCAGTTAATGGTTTTTCTACACCAGTTGGTGTAATAAATCCATAATCATACTCTGACATATACTGCGGAGTAGTAACATTCATGTTTTGTCTGCGACCCATTTCTAAGTCAGCAGCCATTTTTGCTCCAAAAGTATTGTAGATCTTTTTATTAAGATTTGCTGTTCTTTGATCTTTACGTCCTTTTTGTACATCCAAAGCTTGATTAAGTAACTGTGTTCTAGCTAACATGTTAGAATTATCAATAGTAGCTTGCTGTGTATTTGTTTCTCTTTGTCTATCTACGTTTCTAGATTGTACACCAGCAACTGCATCCATACTAGCTCTTAAACCTTTACCAAGCATATCTTTTAACATAGCTTGTTTTTTGCCAGTAGAACCAGATGTACCTGACATAATAGATCCTGCAATTTGATTTAAAGCAGCAAGAGCTTGATCTGTTTTAGTTTGATATTCCTCATACGCACCTTGTACTTGTGCTCTACCAGGAAGCATTACATTTGATGCAGCAGGGTTAACTTGCATAAGAGCATTTCTCATAACATCTGATTGAGCAGCTTTACTCCAATGAGGCATAGGTTGCATCATTGCTTTTTGCATCTTACCTCTTTTACCATTACAGTTACATTCCTCCATGTTAGTAACAGGGAATCTTTTAACTTCTCCAGTAACAGGATCTTCACAAACACACTCATATTCATCAGTTGTTTGAGCACATGAAGGATCTTTAGGTAAACATTCACCAGTATTTGGATCTTTTGGTGCAGGTTTTGTATTACCATTTGCATCTTTATAAACAGATCCATCTGCATTTTGACAAAGACATGGTGTTTCAGTTTCCGTCTCTGTATAAATAGCTTGTTCAACATCACCAGAACCTTCTAATTTTTTATGACATTGGTCAATATAGGCTATATTTGCTTCACTAATTAATCCTGCAGTAAAAGCTTCTAGTCCTGTCCATCCGTAATAATTTTTATTATTAGGATCACTTACCCATCTACAAACATCTTCTTTGGTGTAATTACCACCACCTCCACCTCTACCAGAAGCTTGACGTTCCGCAGCAGTTTGTGCTTCAGCTTTACCAATTATTTGACCGGTTACTTTATTATATTTATATTCTCCTTGAGCATCTCTTCTAATTTCCCATTGAGTTGCATCATATTCTGATTTAGGTACTATTTTAATATTTTTTGGTCTAGTAGGATCTCCTTCTACTTGACTATTTTCAGTACCATCAAATTTAGGCATACCACCCATAGCCATTTCAGTTGGATCATAAGGAAAATCATATCCTCCCATTTCCATACCATAACCAGCATAAGCACTACCGCCATATGCCATCATACCTTGTTGCATCATTTCTGGAGGAGGCATAGAACCTTGTGGCGCCATTTGACCCATGTCTTGTTGTGGCATAGCTACAGGAGCTCCACTAGGCATTTGTTGTGGATATGCAGGTTGTCCTTGATTCATCATCATTTGCTGAGCTTGCATAGCTTGATCAGGAGCCATCTGTTGCATCTCTTGTGCCATCATTGGATTTTGTTGTTGTGGCATTGGTTGAGATACTCCAGGTTGCATAGATTGTTCAAGAGCCTCTGCTTGTTCTTTTAACTCTGGCATTAAATCTTCTTCAGAAATTCCATTAGCTTCCATATATGGTTTTGCCATAGATGGGATACCTTGAGGAAATCCTTTCATTGATTCTTGTACAAGAGCTAAAGCACCAAGCTTCATGATATAATTCTTAATCATAATAGTAGCAGTATTTCTTTCTAACTTGCTAGTATCAGGATCTAATAGAATTGACTTATACTTATTAATGTTATAAGGCTTTGCAATTTCTGCTGGAGTATATCCACCTTTCTTTGGTGTCTTATTAAACATTGCAAGAACTGAAGGATCATTTATTCTTAATGAAGCTGTATCACTAAAGATAAAAGTATCATCAGGTAAGTTTAAAGGAACTCCGCCTTCATGGTGTCTTTTACCATTGATCTTAACATGATCAGGAATTGACTGACCACTGATTGGACCAAATGCAGTTTCTCCACCTTCAGCTTCTAAATTTGCCTCTTCTCTTGGTACTGCAGATATACTATCTTTAACTCCTTTGTAAAAAGTTTTATCAGATGCCGTATGGTCTGCTCCACCAAAAGCTCCTGGTTGTAATGATAATGAACCATCTACCTGCTTACCGTAAGCAGCTTTGTCTAATGGCATTTTTGTAATTCTAACTCTCATTTTATAAAGTTATATAAATTCTATTTGACCTCCAGCGGCAAGGATTCTACCAATTTCTTCTTGTGTAAGATCATACTCTCCACCTTTTTGATATCCTAATTGACCACCTCTTTTTACAAAGGCTGCATTACCTACTACTGAATTGAAACCTGTTGAACCTCTACCTTGTCCTTTAGACATAATTCTTTGATTCAAACCACTATATCCACCTCTGTAATCTAATTGATTTACAGGTTCTCTTTCTTCTGCAAAAGTTCTTGCATTAAGATAATCATCATTATATATGTTATTAACAGTTCTTCCAACAGATTGAATAGCTGATCCTGCTAATTGTTTAGTATTTAATATACCATCTGGATTTAAAGTTCTTGCTTTGTTAATATCATAAGTAACTGAAAAATCTTGAGGTGCAAGAGTACTTGAATTATAATTAGGATTATAACATGGGCTGTTAGGATCCATTATATCTTTTTCTTCACAAGGTCCCATAGCACCTTGATTAACTCCAGCATTATTAGGATCAAATGGTCCTACACCACTGAATTGTCCACCAGGTTCAAATGCAGGCATGTAACCACCAAATGCATATTCAGGATATCTTTTAAGATATGGATACATTGATTCTTCTGGTCCATATGGACTAGTTTGATTAAAAGTAGACGTAGGTTCTGGATTTGCTAAATCCATATTTTGAGCTGTTGGTCTTGGATTAGCTTGTCCTGATAAAGATAATGATCTACTCATGTAATCCATTGGATTTACTGATTGTATGTTGCTATCAGGTATTTCTGTACCACTTCCTTCAGGATCTAGTTTAGGTTCACCAACAGTTGTTTTTCTTTCTTTTACATCTGGTTCAGAATATTCTAACGGTAGTTTAGTTTCACTACTCTTTATTATGTTTTGTCTTTTAGCATCAATGGCAGCTTGTTTATTAGCATTTACTTTTGCCATGTATTCTTCATCAGACATAATTCCTTCAGCAGGTCCTTCATAGAAAGCATTAGGATCTTGACGCATCAATCTTCTATTGTTTCTATTCATTACTCTTTCACCAGCTCTAATAGCAGTTCTAGATTCATCTTCTAAACCTTTAACATTACTTCTCTGTCTTTCAAAAGCTTCAACACCACCTATATCACTAGTACCTGCTTGTAAGTAATCAGGTATTTTATTTGCATCTTCATCAGCTTTAAAGAAAGGATTAGTAGTATCATTTACTGTAGTTCCCCCAGCATTAGGATTACTAGCAGCATTAGGATTATTAGGATCAATCCATCTACCAGTTAAAGTCATAGTCTTTTTACCAGACCACCATGGACCTTTCTCAAGTTTGTAATCATAATGATATCCAGCTTTACCAGGTTCTGGAGGTCCTGTAAGTCCTGGTACTTGACCAGTAGGCATTTGAAAAGGTTGACCATCAACTGTAGTTACAGGACCTTGTTGTGACATCCACATAAAGTCATAGTTCTTTCCAGTATATGGATTCATCTTAAATGGAGAGAACATATTTCCAATCTGTTGTCTTAAACTTGGCGCTGTTGGATATGGTGAATAACCACCACGTCCATCAGGATATAATTGTTGCTGTCTTTGTTGACCTTGTTGTTGTGTAGTAGTTTGTCCAGCAGGTGCAGTAGCATATATTTTAGCAGGATTATAAGCTTCTGTAATTATACCTCTATTTTTTAAATCTAAATATGCTTGATAATTATCTCCACTTGTTATGTTTTGATTGTATTGTTGGAATACTGGTGATTGAAATGCCGGATCAACTTGATTATTTGCCGGATTCATCTTACTTGTATCTACAACAAATCCGTTGTCAGCTTTCATTAACCCACCTCTTCTAAACATAAATGGATCATCTACATCTTTAGATTGAATATCATTATTATCATATTCTACTATAGGACTAATAGACATCTCATCTCCTCCGTATACAAACTTCTGTAGGTTACCCATTGGATCCATTTGCGGATTAGTAACTGGACCTCCAAAAGCTTTTACTGGATATAGTTGATTAGTAAACTGTGCTAGTTGATTAGCTTGCTCATAATTATTATAAGCTTTTTGAAGATTAGCTTCATATTCTGGACTACCCCAACCCTGTTGAGTACTATACTCATTGCCTTGAGAATCTTTAACAATTTGTCCTGAATTCTCATACACAGCTAATTGTTCTGGAGTTAGTACACTAAGATCATAATTATTCTGTCTTAATATGTCCATTACTGCATTATATTCTTCTTCTGAATCAGGACCAGAATAAATAGTTGCACCAGAAGCATCTTTTTTAAAATCCGGCATCATGTTAAAATAAGTACTACTAGCTGATTCAAAATCATTTGGATTAATTAATGATTTTTGCCATTCAGTATTTGTAGATGCTGCAGCAGGATTATTATTTAATACAACATTTGTATTTGATTTAGTAGGATCAGCTTGACTATTGATTATCTGTGCTTGTTTCTTAACAATCTTTCCTGGAAAATTATAAGATTCTTCTTGCATATTATAGTAACCAGTATTGTATCCTCTCATACCAGGCATCATGCTAGAACCCATTCCCATTCCCATCAACATTTCAGCAGGGATTCCTTTAGCACTCCATTCTCTTTTACCTGACCACCACGGGCCTTTTTTATATTCAAAATCAATATTAGGTCCTGCAGGCATTTGCGTATTTTGTTCAGCTTGTCCTTGAACTATTTGAGGAGATATAATTTGTAAATAGTTTGGAAGACCTGGTACACCCATATAGCCTACAGCCATATCACCAAATGCTTTTTGCCAATCTTTATTAACTTGATTTTGTTGTCTAGCTTCTGCTCTTTGTTCTCTACCTTTTCTTGCTTGTGGCATTTCATATCCAGGACCATGTGTATCAGTCATAGGTTGTTTAAATATATTAGAAGTAGTTCCAGTATATGCTTGTAAATGATGCATTGGATTTTCAGTATCCATTTCTGAACTTTGCTGAAACGTTGGAGCTTCACTATTCATTTCAAGACCCTCTTGTGCCATTGGTACAAAAGCTTCTGGATTTTGAGTTATCTGTTGTGTCTTATCAAAGATTTGTTTAGCATAGTATTCATTACCTAAATCTTTAACCCCACGTCTAAAACTATTTACAAGAGATTGTCTACCACCAATTGGAATATCTGTAATGCCTGCAGTATTACCAGTCTCTTGCTCCATTCCTTCAGCAGCTTTTTTAAGACCTCTAACTACAGTTTTAACAAATTTCTTTTTACTGATTGATCCTCCTTTTTTCATTTCCTCTGAGTCTTCTATGTTATCTTCATTAAAAGCAAGTTCATCTCCCCATCCTACGGCATCTTCTTCTGTTTCTTCAGATACCCAAGGATCATTGATATTATATAATGGTGGAGTTACTGGTTCTTCAGTTGTCTCATCTTCAATTACTTCTGCTTCTGAAATTGCATTTTGAGTATCTTGTTTATACAACATACTTACTACTTCATCAATTTTATCCATTGCATCAAAATAGTTTATTCCAAACATATCTTGAATTTTAGAAGCAATTAGATCTGCATCAGGATCTAATGTTAATTCATCAAGAATAACATCTACAATATCCTGTTGTGGTGCACCTACTTGCATACCACCTTGAGCCTTCTGTAAGAATTTGGAAGTCTTATTTATATAAGACCCTTGATTATTAGGATCTTTATAAATTCTTACCTTTACTTTTTTCATAAAACTAGTTCTATATATTAATATACTAAATTTTAGTTTAACGGATAAACCTAATAAGTTTATTGTTCCTCAACTATGTAACCTTTAGCTACATACTCTTGAATCTGTTTAGGAGTTAACTCTAATTCAATTACACCACCTTCTTTAAATCTTTTTGGAGGAGGTTTTAAATGTGGATTTTTAAGTAACATTCCTTCACCCACTGTATGATGAGACTGTATTCCAGTACCATCTGGCCATGTAAAACCTTTTAAGCTTCCTTTTGATTGTAAATACCTATTAACGTAAGCTTTTTCTTTCTTAGATAATTCATCTGTTTGGAATACCGTATCAATTTTTTTTACACGTCCATGTCTTTCACTTGCACTAGGATTAGTCATAGCTGAATATACAACAGTACCTAAAGTTCCAACAACTCCAGCACTTAATATAAGAGGTATTATAGTTTGTCTAAAACTTTTTATTTGATTTGCTTGTTTTAAATATTCTCTTTCAAGTTTAGTATTTTCATTAACCTCATCAGAATATTTTTGAACTTGAGCTCTAATATCATCAAGTTCTTTTTTTAATTCTGGATTTTTTTTGGCAGCATATCTTCTAGCTTTTTCATCAACAATATTATCTAAATTTCTCATTAATTCCTGAAGTCTTTCAGATCTTTCTTTAAGTTTTTGTAATCCTCCATTAATCATGTTTTCAATTTTTTTATAGTCTTGAAAACTTTTAATTAAATCCGGATCAATTTGACCAGATGGTGTATTGTTAGATATATTTGCAAAATTATTTCTTCTTGTAAAAAGAGATTTTGGTTTTAATGCTATGTTAATTATTGAGTATTGTAATAAATCTTTAGCCTCATCAAAGTCACCTAAAATAGATGCATAATATGAAGTACCATAAGTATCTCCTTCGGACATTGCAGCAGATCTAATACCAAGTCTTTTAGTTATATCATTATATATTTTTTGAATATTTTTTTTACTGGCATCACTCATTGACATATGCTGTAAAATACTGTTTGATAATAAGTCTCCTGTTTTATTAATTTCAGACATAGATTGTTCATCATAAAGAACCCCACTATGATACTTAATAATATCCGTAACAATTTCTTTTTGCTCAGGTGTAAATACTCCACCACCAGATGTTGCAAACTTTATACTATTAACGTATTCAAGAGGGTTAGTTGTATTAACATCTAACTCATATTGCATTTGACCTAGTATATTTCCTGTATGCTGTGGATTACCAAGTTTAACAGTATTTAAACCAAAACCTCTTAAATTTCCACCCCCTTGTGTAATATCCCATTTCTTAAATGCATTTTCTAAATCTTGCATACTACCTCTATGTGAAACTTGTCTATTATGTATAGAATTGTTTATATAGAAATCATTTAAAGCAAGTTGCATTCTTTCAGGATCTTGTGCAACTGATTCAATGTCTCCAAGAAAAGACATTTCTCTTAATGCTTCAATGTTTGCATTAACGTCAGATAATGCTTCAGTGGATAACTGTGGACCTATTGATCCTTTTGATCCAACTAAACTTTTTACATATGTCTCTTGACCTTTTTTTACAGCACTAGGATTACCATAGTTAATATAAGTATCAATTCTATTTATATGTTTATCCTTACTTGATTCATATGCATCTACAATAGTTTTAGTTGCAGGATCAATTTTATCCATGAATTCTTTTGCAGGAATATTAATTTCTAATCCTAGCAATTCAGGATCAACTAAATCATTTCCTTTTGATAAACTTATAAAAGCACCAGGTGGACGATCTTTTTCTTTAAGCTTATCACCCAATCTTTGAATAGCTTTCTTCTGTTCTGCATAATATTCATCCGGAAAAAATTGTCTAAATAGTTCTAACTCTAATGATCTTTTTTCTCCCGTCATTGGATTAATAGTCCAATTTACTTTTATATTACCGTTTGAATTTGTATGAATAATATTAAAATCAATATTACCTTCTTCACCTGATACACCTATGTTATGTATTTTAGCACCACCTTTATCTCCCAAATATTGTAAAGAATTTTCTACATTCTTACCATAATCTGTATCTAAGATAAGTACATCAACATCTCCTGTTATATGTGGTAATCCACCTTTTGTAACACCAATAGCTGATCCATAAACTTTACCTCCTGTAAGTTGTTCAACATGATTTATATTATCATGCAATGTTGTTAAGTATTCTTGTGAAACTACAGGGTTACTATTTCCTTCATGAATATATTCAAGTTTTTTATCTTTAGGAGTAATAACCATAGATTTACTTGGCAGCTCTACGATAGCTTGTACAGGCTTACCAGTTTTAAATGAAGTAATTTGACCTTCACCTTTTGTAATTACGTTTGATAATGGTGAACCTTTTTCAATTTTTAAACCTTTATCTGTAACTTCAATATTTGGTAAATTTCTTTCAAGACGTGCAATCTCTGCTTGTTTTCCAAAACTATCTAGTAACTCCCGCGTACCTATTTGAGTACGTTCCAAAGCATTAGGTAAAATATCTTTTACTTTAGTTACTTCATCTAAAAACTTATTTGAAATACTAATGTTTTTATTACTTGCAATTTGATATTCTTTATAAGCATCAATTGCTGTTTTGTTTGCTTGATCAGCTAATTTTCTTAATGCCTTATCTCTAAAAGTAAATGCTTCTGCAGTTTTTTTAGAAAAATTCTTTACTCCTCTACGACCTTTTCCAATAGCACCAATTAATAAACTTAATCCAGCTTCATTTACATTTGGATCTTCCTCACCTAAGAATGCATCGGCTACACCAACAGCTGATAATATAGCAGGAAGATTATTTATAACCTTACTCATTATATTAAAGTTCTGTGGCTTATCTTTTATAATGTCATATAGTCTTAATGGGAATTTTTCTCCAGTAGTTTTTTTATAATCTTTGTAACGATCTTTAAGCATCTTAGGAGTTATCTTATCATATGGAGATTTAATAATCCCTTGTTGTAAAAGATCTCTTCTAATTTCTGATAGGAATGGAACCTTTTCAGTACCATTGCTTTTATTTAAAAAGTAATTAATACTTTTATCTATATAGTTATTACCAGGTGCTGTCATACCATACATTCCAGGAGCAGCCTCAACTAATCCAGGAATTTCTAATTGACCTGGGTTAGCATCAACAAGATCTAGTTTAGCTAATTCATCATCTAAATAAGAAGGTGAAGTTGTTCTACCTTTTCCAAAAGAATTTATTTTATGTCCAAACTCATGATCAATTACAATAGGTAAATCTCCGGATTTAAATTCTCCTGGTCTAATACCCATGAGATTAGCATCTGTTGAATAAAAACCTGCAGATCTTTGAAATAAATTTTCAGCATTTGATATAAGTGCATCAGATTCTAATAACATTTCATCTAATTGATCTGCTTGTTCTTGAAAGTCTCTTTTTGAAATTCTTCCTTCATTTAATGCAATTTCTAATTGATCATAGTCATCATTTAAAATAGCATTAAGTTGTTTTTCATTTTCATAAAAGCTGTTTAAATTTTCTAATTGTTGAACACTTTGTACAAAAGATTTAGGAGTATGTCCTGTTAACTCAGGAGTATTATCAATTAATAATTGTAATCTTCTTTCACCTTCTGGACTTTGCCATAATTTAATTTTTTCTTTTCTGATGTCTTCAATTAAATTAGCAATTGTTTCATTTTCTTCTGCAGAGTATTCTGGACTTAAATCATAAAATAATTTTTTAAGTGGATCCTCATTAACATCAAAAACTGTATCATAAGTATTACCAGCATTTCTAAATTGATCTTTACTTACGCTATTTGGAATACCATATGATGTAACTGCTTTACCCTCTTCATTTCTAATAGTTGCTTTATCTCTAAAGTCAATATAATCCGGATCCTTTTGTAAATCCTCAAGAAATTGCTTTTTAGCTCCTTTACTTTTTTTCTTTACAGTAGCTCTAGTAATAGGTTCTTCATCAGAAAAACTTGCTAAAGTTTCTTCAATATTAAGTGGTTGTTTACTTGGATATGGTTCTACAGTTGCACTTGCTCTATACTCATCAGGAAGAATGAATTCTTTTTGAGGTTGTCCAGCAAATTCTAATGCTGCAGGATTATTACTTACATTATAACCCTGTAGTTTAGAAAATGGAACATTAGTAGTCAATAAATTATTTGCATTATTTCCTCGACCAGCTACAATTCCTACCTCTCCTTCTACACCAAAAGGTTGAGTTGTCCACCATTTGCCTGCAGTTTCTTGTGGAAAAAAGACGCCTGCCATTTCTGTTCCTTCCGGATACATTGGATTATATAGTTCACCACTATTTAAATATGTTTTTACAATAGGTGACTGTAATTCTTCAGGAGCTACTCGTGATGTTGGTCCTAATAGATAATCATGATATTCAGCAGCTAAAGGATTTTTACTAAAAGTCTGATTAGGAGGTTCTACTCTATATAATGGAACTCTAGTATCAATAGATCTAACTACATTAGTTAATGGACTTCCTTCAGCTGAGGGTAATCCTATTGGTAAATAACCGGTTCCCGGATTGCTAGGAGTAGGACCTCTTCTTCCACGCATGAAGTCACTTACAAATTGTGCATCTCTAACGGCTTGAGTTTCTTCTGCAAGAAACTTAAGAGGACTTTTTCCTGCTGCTAAAGTTAATGCATTCATAGCAACATCAAATGCTGCAGTTCCAGCATTTGCTAAACTAGGATCATCAATAACTTTTTGAACAGCTTCTACAGTTTCTGGAAGCATCTTAACTCCTTGAGCATATAAACCAACAGGGGTAAACCAAGAAGCAAAATCTACAGCTCCAGTAATAAGGTTTTTATCAGCACCATCTGTATACCCCGTTTTTTCTTTCATGTCTTCATATGCCTTATAGTTATAAGGCATGCTTTCTGTTGGAGACATTGCATAATAAAAAGCGTCAAGAGGATTTAATGTAATATCACGTGCTCTATTGTAATATCCTTCTACACTATTTGGATTAGCAAATGAAACTATATTAGGGTCACCAAGATTTTGTTGTTTCATAGTGACATTTCCAGGACGACTTTTTGTATTGTATCCTTGTTCATCTGCAACTCTACTTAATACTTCAGGATCTTGAGTTACATATTTATTAAGTGCTTTTTGTTTAAGCCCATCATAATCTTCTTTTGCTTTTGCTAACGCTTCTTCAAAAGTTAAACCAGGAAAATCCCTTTTTATATCTTGAGCAAGATCATAAGCTACTGCATCATAATTTTCATCAAGAGCTTTTTGAGCTAAAAAAGATCTTTTATTATTATACTCTTTTTTAGAAGCCTCAACATTTGCCCTTTGTTCTGCAGTTACTGGAGCTAATTGTGCTACAGTACCTTGAATAGTTTCAGATTTATTAAACGGAGCATTCATCCTAGCATTCTCTACTGCTAATCTTTCAGCTTCAGCTTGTGCAAGTCTTTGTTGTTCTGCTAATTTCTCTGATTCTTTTTGTTGTTCTAAAGCTTGTAGCTCATCTAAAGTAGACTGATAAGCCATACCTTTTTTCTTAGCTGCAGATATTTTCATATCTGTAGTTCTAACATCTGGCTTACCGTAAGGAGAAGGTTTTGGTGTACCTACTGGTTTAGCTTCATATGTAAGTTTCTGTATTAATAAAGGATCCGTTACAGGAGCACCTGATGAATAAAACCATTTACCACTAGAATCTTTCTTATATCTATAACCATCTAGTTCTACTTCACCGCCATTTGGAAACTTTGGCGTAGCTACAATTTTATACTTTGCCATAACTATATTTGTTCAATAATGTATCCTAAACTTCTTAATCTTTTTACTTCAGCTTCTGTAAGTTCAACCTCATCTCCAAGATTGTATTCGCCACCAACTGCATATTCCTCATCTGGTTCTATCCATATGTCATGTCTTCTTTCTATACTTGGATATCTAAAGTAATGAGTATTTGATCCTTTTATAAGAGGGCCTGAGTGACCATGTTTTCTAAACTTTGGAGTTTTAACTTTACCTTGATTACCTTTCCAGTCAATATACATATGATTACCTTGTTCCCAATGACCGCTAGATTCTGGTTCACCAGCGTCTTCAATATATACTGTATCCTCAGTATCTTCAATAATTTCCTCTGGTATTTCTTCTTGTACTGTTGTTGGGATTGGTTCTCCTATAAATTTATTTAAAGGGTGATCAATATGTGTAGGTTTAAGAATTGGCATTGTTCCCATCGCTTCTTCTTGAACAGTAGGTTGTACAACAGGTCTATATATTACTGGCTGCAATGGTTTTTCTAATATAGGAGATTGACCTGCAACAGCTTCAATAGTATTAAACTTAACACCATCTACATTTACATTAGATTCAGTAATTTTAGGTATTACGTATGTTTGAAACTCTTTTGATATAATTGTAGGGTGGTAATCCGGATTCTTTTCTTTAACAGTTTTATATTTACCTGGACCAACTTTTTTTAATACTTCGTTGTATTTATCTGGACTACCCTTTTTAATTTCTCCTTTTATACTACCATGTTTTAAAAAATCATCTTCCTTAGCTTTATACTGAGTATACAAATTTAAACTATCAGTATAACTTTTTAATCTAGGATCATTAATATCTGATGTATAAATTGGAGGATTTTCTTTTCGAATAACAGGTTGTACTACAACAGGTTTTTCTTCAACCAGTTTTGTAATTTTCTTTTTTGCTTTTGGTTTAGGTTTATAAATTACTTCTTGAACAGGTTGTGCATATACTGGATATTCCAAACCTTTAACATGTTTTTTAGTCTTACTTGTTGTTTGACCATGTATATAACCAACTGGTTGTATTTTTTGCTTTTTTAAATGTTTATCATATATTCTTTTATATTCCGGAGATGGTGGCAAATTAGTAAGTACAGGAATAAGATTCTTTCTTTTTAATTCCTTATGGTTTGCAATTGATTGATTATACAAATTTAGACTATCATTAAATGCTTTAATTCTTGGATCTTTAGGATCATGTGTAATATATGGTTTTGCTTTTCTATGAATTAAATCATTCATTTTAACACATCTACCATTTACTCTATAATATCCTGGAGGACATGGACCTCCTCCTTCTTCCATTTGATTTAATGAAGGTACAGAGATATCTTCTACTATATAACCTCCTTTTCTATACTCTTCTATTTCTTCTGGAGTAAGTTCAGTTTCAATATATCCTCCATCATTATATGAACTCTTGTACTCACCAGGATCATTAGGGCCTTTTTTAAAGTACATGTTATTAGTCTGACCCTTTTTATTTTTGCCACCAACAATACCGTCAGGTAATTTGTTATTATCACTTAGATATAATAGGTAATTAGTTTTTTCTATAGGTGTCATATCACTAGCACCTACCTTTGCACCTACATAATTATTATAAATATCTTCACCAGATTCTCTTAACTTATCTGTCCAATCTCTATCATCCATCCCACCAAATAAAGTAGATAATTCATGACCTATTCCTGATAGATTAGAACCAACAAAACTTATTGCGGGAGATAAATATTTCTGACCTAATAAAGTTAATGGTATATTGATATAACTATTAATAGCTTCTGCAGTATATCTTCCTGCATTAGCATGTCTAAAGTTATCTACTGGATCATCATCTGGTCCTGCAGCAGCTTCAGCAGCTAATCTTGCTCTTTCCATTGGAAAACCAAGACTATTATTTACTCTCCATTCTGCTGCTTTAAGATCACTCATGTTTTTTGGAGGTACCATCAACTGATCACTTACATCAGGATAATATATATCTTGTTCTCTTTGTATCTCAAATAATTTATCTGCTTCTTGTTGATCAGATATTTGTGGAGACATTCTTAAGTCACTTATTTTTTGCCTTCTTTCAACATTAGACATTGGCACCTTAGCCTCATACTTTGGAGCATTTTGTACTACTGGAGAACCAATAGGTTTGCCTTCACCATTATTAAGTTTCTGCATTAATATGGTGTCTGTTACAGGTGCTCCAGATTCATATGTCCAACGCCCATTAGCATCTTTCTTAAATCTGTAGCCATCAATTTGTACTATACCACCATTATTAAAAAACATTGGTGATGAGCTACCCGGTGCTGTTGGACTATAAGTCTTACGTTTAAGATTTTTCTTTTTAAATAAAGCATTAGGCTTATTCAAAGGATTCTTTTTAAATAAAGAATTCTTTTTAAATAATCTATTAGTTGCATTTAGGTCACTAGAAAACTTACTTCCACCCTTTTTCATTTGAGGAGTTGTATCTATACCTGCTGCTTTCTTAACTTTATTCTTAGGATCATTTAGATTTTTAAGAACATCAATAAGTAGTTTCTTATTACTCATTACCTAGGAGAATGTTGTGTTTTAGTATTAATGATTTTCAGAATCATGTTAGTATCTCTTGAATTACTTTTAGAAAGTTTAATAAAGTTAATATAATGTCTAAACTTCTTTCTTTGTAATTCTGGTTTACCATAATCTAAATTTAACTGATTCAGATTTTTAACATAACCATTAGGTTCTGTAATCCAAATGTTTCTTTCATCATAGTTACCAAGAAGTACTGTAGAATCTGGAGAAGGTAAATATGGTCCAGGATTAGGTGGATAAGGAGTACCTGTAGGAAACTCAGCTCTATTTTTTGTAATATCCCAGAATTGATTTATCCTATATTTTTGTTCTTCTTTAGAATATAAGATATCATAACTAGCTAGATTAGGTCCAAGTTTTGGAAACTGTAATGATAATGGAATATCATTCTTAGGATATAAGTTTAAATTTAAGTATCCAGAAACTTGCTCTGAGTTGTATATTACAGCTTGATCAAAATTATAATCCAATACATGGAATTGATCTACACATAAGTTTTTATCTCTTCTGTAACATTCTAGATAGTACTCAATGCTTTTTATTGTATTAACCATTTGACCGGTTGGTACAGGCAGTTCTACTTCAAAAGGATGTTGTACTCCATAGAAGTTACAATAATCATTACAGAATGCATTATGTTTCCATATACCATTATTCTTTGTAGTTAAGAAAGTTCCTTTACTTGGTACATAGAAGTTTGGATGCCAGTCATGGAAACTAATCCAAAATTGAAGCTTAGGGTCATAACTTACTGTCCATGATGCATCATCAAAATAAGTTGCATTACCTAATTTAAAAGTAAATCCTGCATTTGTTCCAGATTGTAATTGGAAACTATCACTTGTTGAATTATAAGTTACTTGTCCTTTATATTGCTGCTTTAATCTAAAATCTCTTTTAGAAAAATAAAGTACACTATTGTCATTATCATAACTAGCAGTACATGCAATACCAACTACTGGATTATCAGTATGTGGATAATCAGGAAAATCTTCTAAAAGTTTATATGGTAAGAATTCACCAAACCACCATTTCATTCCATCTTGAGATATTTCTTTTAATCCATTTTGAAATGAAAATATCTTACCTTGATTTTGTGATACATAATAAAGTCCGGCAGGTGTAGACACAACAGCATATCTGTTTTGTGATGATCCATATTCATATGGTCTCTCTGCTACTACAACATTTTGTGGAGCTTGAGCAAATATACCAGCATCTCCTACAGTTACTTTAGTACCGCTATCATCTAATTGTAATGTATCAACACCTTGATAAATAATTGGACTATCATTTTCAAATGTGATGAACAAACCAGTTTTTGCAAAACTTTTTACAGAACTTAACTTGCTTTTAAATTCTACCATGTTGAGTGGTAAGAATGTTAACCATGCATCAACGTTACTAGTTTCTTGTTGCTGTAATGAATAGTTAATTCTATTAGGATAACTAACATAACATAACTCAGCTACATTAGGATTGTAACTAGTTCCTTGTAAAACACCTGCAGTAAAATATTGGTTAAATAAAAATCTTGATGCACTTAATGAATAATCATAAGCATAGTAATTTCCTTTAGTAAGGATCTCAGGATTTGAATCAAATAAAACATCAAGGTTAGTATAATTATATTTGTTATACGGTTGTTGCCAAGTAAGTGTACCCGGGTCTCTAAAGTCTACAAGTACTTCTGATTCTACAAAGAAATCTCTAACACCATTTGCAGAAGTATAAAAGTAAGAATTTGATACACCAATAAATCCAGGATACAGTGGACTTAAATTAGTTTGTTTATTAAAGTAAACATTGTCTAAATCATAATAACTTCCAGGCAATAAACCATTTCCATAGTTTGGATTGCTTATAAATAGATCTATTAAATTAGTAAGATTAAATTCACTAATATCCCATGGTTGGCTATTAACTTTAAACTTAGGCTCAGGAATCATTTGATTTAAAAAATAATTCCATTCAATGTTATCTGGAACATCATACAATGTATCATAAAAGAAATGCATGATATTCTTTTCAGTAAATCTATTTACATATGTATCTCCTCCAAACATTGTTGGAGTTTCAGTTTTGTTTTGAACAAAATTTGTAAAACCACAAGTACTACCGAAGGATAATGGCATAACGGCATTAGGTCCAATTGTACTATTAAAGTCAAGTTTTTGCTCACAAGGTGTGCTTACTATTTGCTGTATTGTTTCTAATTGACCGTACTGATTTTCAATTCTATATTTTAATCCTACGTAGTGACTAGCAATTTTATTTATAAAGTTTTTAGTCTTTCCATTTTCAGTCCAGTTAACTCTATTAGGAGTAAAGTTGCTAGCTCCAGGTATATTAGCTATTGGGTTAAATGTATCAATAGCATAACCAAGTGTCATTAATGATTGGTCAACACTACTTCCATCAGCATTTAATAAAAAATGTGGACCTGACGTGGTCCCTGCAGTATCACCTCTTTTAGTTCTTAATGTAACTAACTTAGGTCGTTTAATATTGTTAACTCTATACTTGAGTGTGTTACCAGAAGAATCTGTATATTCAGGTAAAGCTTGTAATTGGTCAAATATATACTGACCTTCTTCCATTACAAATCTTCTATCTTGAGAAGTATTTGGCCCAACAAATCTATTATAATCTCCATGACCAACTAGTTCTAATGCATATTGTCTTTTCTTAATTACTGAATATAAAGTATCTACTGCTTGTTGAGTACCTTCAACAAAATAATAAAACAATTGACCACCTGTTGTTATGGTAGATAAGTAACCTGAAATTGCAGGTCCTAACATTTCATAACCTGTATATGTTTTATCATATGTAGGTGTTGTAATGAATTTACCTTTTTGTGCAACGTCTTTGTATGACGTTTCAAATATACTTTCTAAAGAAGTACCCCCGTTAAATACTTCTGCAAATGCACCACCCGCTGCAGTATATGTATTTATTTTAGTTTGAAAACTTGTAGGACCAGTGAATATTGAATTGTATGTATCAGTATATTCATTCTGTTCATTATTTAAGAAAATAGGATTGCCATTGTTATAGTTATCTCCATCTATTTTAGTATTAATAGTTCCTGACGTACCAGATGTACCACCTGGAGATGGCATTATAAGAGTACCTGGGGTTAATATGTTAGCTGGATCACCTCCATCTATTTTCATTTTAGCCTCATATTCTGGACTAAAATTACCTGCTGGGTAATTAATTTTTAGTTCTCCTAAACCTTTAATTATTGCATTGATTACACCATTTGCTAATGCAAAGGCAATAATCTTATTAGTCATTAATTTAAATTTAGGATGCTTATTTGGCTCAATAAAATATTGTAAAGCTTCTCCTTGCACACTACCATATATCTTTACTTCTGATGTAGATAAATACGGATTAATAAAACTTGTATCCGGAGAATGAAAAGAAATAATATCTAAAGGAATGTTTTGATTTAACTTATCTCCATCATTATCAGTTTTAGTAATGTATGGATCGTTATATAAGTAATTATAAAAAGCAGGAAAGTTTAAACTATTTAATTTAGGTACAATAGTATTAAACGGATAGTTTGCATATAATCCAACAATTCCAGAATCTTCAGCACTTCCTCTAGGACTATAGTCACGGAAGTTATTCACCATACCTTTGGCTAAGATACTTTTGTTACCATGTCTAGAGCCTCTTAAAATTTCATATCCTACAATACCAGGAATATCTTTACCATCATTATCTTTTGGAAAAATGATATTCTTAAATTGCACACCCATTAACCTAATATAAAATTTACCATTAGGTTTTTTATAAAAGTGATTAACAGATGGGTGTAATGCATTATCTGGAAACTTATGGTGTCTTATGTTTTTACCACAAAGATCAAAATTTGTATCTGCAGTTTTTGTCCAACAGTACTGTGTAGAATTCCAAACATCAGGTTGGTTGTCCGGATAAATTTCAGTTGACTGCCAGTAACCCATTTTACCTCTAGATAAAATAATACCACCATCAGGTAATGCAGTATTTATTGCTGCTTGAGATACTGTAGCTGTATTTATACTTTGAAAAAACTGTGTATCTCCAGGTAAAGTTATACCAGGTACATTTGAATAAGGATCAGTTTCTAAATAACTTACTCCATTAAATGTATAGTTTGTAGCTGGCCTACCTGGAATATGATATGATGCAGATTTATCTCCTGTATTATATACCCAACGTATAAAAAAGGAATAGACTTCATCTCTTAAGTATCCTGCATTTTTACCACCATCAATATAATATTCTTCAGGATATTCAACTGATACCCATTCTGCTTGAATAAGATTTGCTAATGGTTGATAATTAAAATCAAATTTACCTGTAGGACCAACTCTAAGTAAATAATTATTTACCTCAGCCATTTGATCAGACTTTTCAAAAACAGGATTTTGTAAAATCAATTCTTCTACAGGAACAGTAGCTGCTGTTTCTGGAATCTGATCTAAGATTATAGTTTTAATTCTTGTAGAATAATAACCGATTCTTTTAGCACTTAAGTTCTGATCAATAAATCTAATTACTACTAATTCAAATTCATCAAAATGTTCTGAGTCAGCATCAACAGAAATTTCAAATGATCCTTTTTCATTTACATAATTAAATACAGGTTGAGTATAACCAGCTGAAAAATAGTTAGTTACTCTTTGTCTGTTTAAAGTATACGCTGCAGTAACAGCATAAGAACCATTTTCAATTACACCTTGTTGATCAGAAACATTTAAATCTAAACAAGGAGTTATTACTAAAGATGCAAGTCTAAGTCTATCACAATCTAAAAACCCTGGTTTAATTGGCGTACATATATTACAGTTAGAACCAGGAACAGGATCACAGTTTTCTTGCCATGGAACATTTGGCCAAAGCATAGTATCTCCAGTTGGTCCAGTATATAAGTTGCCATTTCCTGTAAAAACATAATCATTTGGTGGCCATGTTTTAGGATCACCAATGTTAAGGTATCTATCAGGATTTAACCCATCTGCCCAATATACTTGCCAAGTACAATCATCTTTTAATTTTGATGCTCCTGTAATTAAATCATGTTTAGTAAAATTTAAACAAGTATCAATTACAATAGGTCTGTACTTACAAAGATCAGATTCAAATAAACCTATTTCAGAATTCAAAGGCTTTTGATCTAATGCATTATAACCAACACTATAAATAATCCATTTATCACTGAACAAATGAATTGCACCTATGATATATACAAAAGGTGAATTCATGTATTTTCCAGTCTGAGCACAAAGAGCATTAGATTCTTCATTAGATAAAGTACCTAAGTCACCCTCTGTTGTATTGTTAACAGCATTGCGGGCATGCGTCCACATACCTTCTTGTACAAATAAAGCATCAGCATCTTTATTTAACCCTTTAATAAAAGAGTTAGTCATTACTTGTGAAGTCTCTTGACCTTGCTTCTTTGCCATTATACTACTCTTAAATTATTATAGTTTCTATAATAAGAATTATTAGGAGAATAACTTTCAAACATGTAATAGTATTTGCCGTACATAGCTTTTCTATTTGCTTGCCACATTTGTTCAAGTTCTTTAAAGTTTGGAGTATTAACCACACTTAATGCATTGTTTCTTGCAGCCTTTACTCTTTGCTCTATGAGCTGCAATCTTTGCATTACATCCTCTCCATTCATATAGAGATTTTCAAGAATGCGTGCTTTTAATGCATATTCATAATATTCATTTAGTAAATCATGATCTGGTACAAGAAGATTACCATCTTCATCTTCCATCTGACCCTGGTAGTTTAAATATACTTTTCCAGTATCAAATGTTGTAAATAAGAATCCTCCTTTAATCCAACCTTGATTTGCAGCATTCCAATAAAGATTAGGACAGTCACATTCAATTTCCTGACTAGCTTTCATCTTTAAAGGAATAAGTTGTGTATAAACTCTGGTTCTACCAGTATTATTTATAACTTGAATTAATTCCCACTTTTCACCTTTACAATTCATAAACACTCTTGGTCTTGTACAAGTATCACCGTAAGGATTCAATGGGTCATATTCTGTTGGAATAGGGTTGGGAGCGCACGTAGCAGGACATGTATTGCCTGGACATGCTGCAGTATGGTTACAAGGATTTGCGTTGCATACAGAGCAATTTACAGTTTCTGGTGCACATACATCTACATGAGCAGGAGTTTCTACATATGGAACTTCTTGAATATTTGTTCCAGATGCCCAACCGTCATAACCAAGTTGTTCAGTAAAATTACCACAGATAAAAGCAAAATTGAATGTATAAAAATCATCAGGTAACTTTACCTTTCCATGACACACATCAAGGATTGTTTCTTTTTGCTGATTGATTCTGAGACCTAAATCATAGTTAATCTTTTTTGCAAGTTTGATTAACTGTTGTGGCTCAATCATATTTTCAAGAGCAAATGAACTTAAGTCAACTGTTACATCTTCTAACAATTGATCAAAGGTTCTATATTTAAGGGTATAGTTAAAGTCCATTATCTAAGTGCATTTTGACTATCATCTGAAGCATCCGGTGTAATTTGTAAAGTCATAGTTAACTCTTTAATTACATACTGTTCAATTTCAGAAAATAAATATTGTGGAAAAGGAAGTGGTTGATCTTGTTTTATTAAACAGTCGTCAGTAGTACATGTATCTGCTTGACCTTCAAAGATTGCTTCTACTCTTACAGCATCCCAGTCAATATTAGGAAAATATAAATAACCATTTAAGTACCAAAAATATCTATTCTTGTTATACTTAAAAGTTGTAGTTTTAGTCATAGAAACCCAAGTACCTGGATCTGTTCTAAACATTTCAATAGTACCATCAATTGAAGATACTGTACGTATAATAGGACCAAATATACCCTCTAAGATTGTAGGAAGTTTTTCTTTTGATCTTTTAAAGTAACATCCAGAGTACACACCAATACAACCAGCTTCTACCTTATCTACATCAATTAATTCTACATAAGGTAATACTTGGAAGATAGAACTAATTTTCATTAGTCTAAACTGATTGTCTTCTCTTTTTAAAAGTGTCTGGCCATATTTTGTAAGTAGAAAGTATATATTTCTATCTGTTAAAAAAGCGTCTTCTTTAACACCTTTTACAGTTGTTCTTATTCTTGATATGGCTTCTCCAATAGTTGTCATAAGTCAAATTCATTATAGCTTTTTAAAGCTTGTTTTTCTTTACTAGCCATAATATCTTTGACCAGTGCTTTTTGATATGTTTGTCTAAGTTTTGTAGTTGCATTAACTACTACATACATATTCCAATTTTCAGGATAGTTTTTAGAAACAGCTCTTTTAAATTCTCTACATGCTACAAAACTCCAAAATTCTCTATTCTTCATTTTGTGTTTAGGTGCATTACTTGTAAAAAATATTTTAGCTAATTTTCCATCAGTATCAAAATTACTATTGGTTACAGTTACACCGTATTTTTTAGATTTGGCAAAGTCTACATTTTTTTTCTTACTTGTTTGACATGTACCAATAAAAAGCCAACCAATAGTTTCTGGTAATTGTACACCATCTCTTTTTTCTATGACTGTAGTATATACCAATTTATTAAAGGCTTTAATTATATTTCTTAACTCTACATTAGTATAATCTTTATACTTAGGATGCTTTTTTCTAAAACTATCAAAGAACTTTTTATTCAATACACTATACACTTCAGGTCTATACCTTGGTGCATTTAAATCAGGCTTTTTAAATTCCTTCATACTATATAGATTAATATACTAAAAATAACTCACTTTAGCAAATATAGTGATAAAACAAAACCCCCGCGAGTGCAGGGGCTTTGCCTTGTTGTCACAGAAACCAACAAACTGTAACTTCTTAGAATATAATTACAACTCTCACTCTTTCAGGTGAAGGTAGTGGTGCTTGGTCCATTGTGATTGTTATATCTCCTGTGTTATCATTTACTCTTGCATCCCAACTTCCATTTACAGGATCATATGGTTGAATAAGTCTCCAGTTTGGTCCATCTAGATACCAAATGCTTAAAACAAAATCTGAGAATTCAGAACCATCTTCACTACATAATGAAGGATCAATTCCACATGCAATAAGTTCTGCTCGTGTAACAGATAAAACTGCTCCATCAAGATTTGAAAGAAATTCTTTTACAAATCTTAATTTTTGGGTTTGGCTGTTACAGAAATAATCAACAACATTATTTAAAGCTGTAGCGACATTAGTATCAGTAGGTACTACAGTGTCAGTCCCACAATCAATGTCTGCTCCAGTATAGATAATACACTGTGCATCAAAGACCTCAGAACATGGTTCTGGATCTGGGCATCCTGCCGGTGTAGGACATGGTGGAAGAGTTACTAGTGCATCTTCACACCCACAATTTTTACATTTATTTAATGACATATCTTTTAGTATTATGGACAAACTCTTGAGAATCCAGTTTCAGAATTACATGGATCTACATAAGCTATTAAACCATCAATTGAAAAACTAAAACCTCCAACCTGGTTTTCATTACCTGCATTACAAGAGAATGGCCATGTTAAATTAAATGTATCTGATACTAACGGAAAGTTAGCATTAGATGGAGCATTATGAATATCTGTTCCAGCACCAATATAATTAGGAAGATATTGACCAGCCCTTACATTGCTTGTAACTAATCTTAATGGAGAATTGCCTTGAACACCACTACCTCTTGTTGATGTAATTTCAACATCATGAACAAGTTGAACTGTCAGACCTTTTGTTGAAGTTACTAAAACTCTTATTGCTGATGTTAAACATGTACCATATGTAGCGTCAACATCAATCGGTCTAAGTGCAACATCCCAAGGTTTAAAATAAGTACCATCTAAATTTCCTGCAGTAACTGAAGATGGAATAACAGAACCTCCATTATTAAATAAAATTGCACCATTTGAATCAATTGTACAACCTCCTGTTCCACTCCATGTTGAACATCCACCCACAGAGTTATACGCACTAGTAGATGTTAATACAACCACTGATCCTGGAGATGAAGGATTTTCTAATGGAACAAATACTATTCCTCTAAAATGAATTTGATTTCCAATTCTTCTACACTGAGGTTTAGCTACTCCTGAATAAAAAGCAAAACCGTTTAAGTCTACCCAACCAGTGTCTGTAATTTTAGCAGTAATGTCAAATGATGGACCAGATGAAACTGTTAAATCAATAGTTGAAGTATCAGTAACTGTAACATCAAGTGTTTGTACATATTGATAAATGTCACAAAGAGCTACCCAAAGATTATTAATTGCATCTGCAACAGTAGAATAAGAACCAGATTGAATCCAATTTGGATTTGTTAAAAATGCAGTACCGGTTGTTAATTGTAAATCAGTATCATCAATACAAATTGCAGATACTGCAGAAATTAAATCTGATGTAGTTCCTGTAGTTGTATAAAAAGGACACCATACAGAATTTATAAATTGTTCTAATACAACATCAATAAATTGTGTTGTACCAATACCTAAAGAACCAATTGTACAATCTAAAGTAAAAGATGGTAATACAAGTGTTGGTACTGGAGCTGCTTCTAATTGAGTAACTCTTATTTCTAAGTTTGTAATGCTCGCCTGCAGTGAAGCAATTTGAGAAACTAATGAACATACTTTAAGTCCAATTGCTTGTGCATATTGAGAAACAGTCATTACAGTAACTCCATTAACTACAAAACAATCTGCAACAGTAACTAACTCATCATCTTTTGTTCCAGTTGTAGATGTTGTTGTATTTTGTAATGCACAAATTTGATCAATTAAAAATTGAATAAGTGCTTGGAAATCATTTGGTTCACAAGCAACCAAATTAAAACATGACAAATCATAGTTTGTCACATTTAGAATATCTAGAACTGTACATAATTCTGTAGCCAGTTTAGCAACAACATCTGATACAGTGTCACCTGTGCAAAGTTTAATGCACGGAATATCTGGTCCTTGCCAAATCACACAATTAGAGGAAATTGGACTACAAGGTTTATTATCTAAGTTCAAAGGTTTCATATCTATAATATACTAATTATTAATTAGAATTACAAGTCTTTAGAGTTGTATTACAACCACATCCACAAGTAGATGGAGGACATCCACAAGATGGAACTTCACATACATATGCAGGATCTTTTAAAGCTTGTAAGTCTATTAATTGTTTTTTAACTAACCATTTATCATCTTCTTCAGGACAACAGTTTGAAATACCATATCTTAATGTAAGAACTTGCTTATATAAAATTTCTGCAGCCTTACATGTTATCTTTTCATATTTCTCTGTACTACAAATTGGAGTAACATATCCAGGGTTAACAGGTCTCTTTGGATAGATCTGTGGAGGACAAGTATAAGTATCACCAACTAGTGTACAATCACCAAAATATTCTACATAATCAGTAGGATAAGATGATAACCAATGTGCCATACATATTCTTTCAGATCTTTCTCCAGATAGTAAAGTAATAGTTTGTACAACACCTTCACAATCTAAATAATCATAATTGTGAGCTACTGTATCATGGTTTTTAATTCTAGAACATACACAAGGAAAACTTGTAAGACATTCATCACAAGTATCAAACTCTTGTGATATATCTCCAATAGTACCAAAATTTAAACTTGTCTGTGATATGGCAACACTCCAACATATAGTAGGACACCATTCAAGAGTAATTATTTGGCCTACATAAGCTGATAAATCTGTTGAAGTAATTACGTCAGCTTCAATATTTGCACAATCTGAAAGAACATAATATATAGCTTTACATGCTTCACAATCATCAAATGCTTCTGTAACTGTAGTAGGTACATCTGAAGGAATTGGATTTGGATATTCATATACAATCCAACATCCTGGACAGTCATTACCTAATTGAACTACTTGATCTACATATGCACTAAGATCAGATGATGTATAAATAATTGTATTAGAGTCATCACAGTTTACAAGTTTGTAGTTTGGATCCGGATTACATTCTTCACATGAGTCATATGCTTGTAATACAACTACATCAATAGCACAATCACAGTCTACAACATTGTTAACAATCCAACAGTTATCATATCCTTGAATTTGAACAACTTGTCCTAGTATAGCAAAAGGAGAAAGTGATTGAGCAGTAGAATAAATTGAATCTAAAATTCCATCACAGTCTATAAGTTCAAAACATTGTGAAGGACATAAACCATCTACACAATCACCATGATTTGTAATACTTAAATTTGGACCAGGTGCTGGATTTGTAAATGGATATACTCTAGAACAATCTTTCCAGTAACCATTTACAAATGTACTTACAGGATTACCATCACAGTCTACATACTCTAATTTTGCAGATCCTATAATCTCATAACACTCACAGTCACAAGTACATGGTATGTCACCATCTACACCTACAATACTAATAGCATTAAAGCAATCAGGAGCAAGGGTAACCATATAACAATCAAATCCACCATCTGCAGTTACCTGTATTAGTACACTAGTTCCTACATATGCAGATAGATCTGTGTTAGTTGTAATTGGCGGGATGCTACCATCACATGAGTATAGAGTATAACATTGTGGTGGGCAATCTGGACAAAAACCTGGAGTAGCATCAATACAAGGATCTTCATATGTTGTTGTACTATCCCAAATATAATTACCTCCAAAGTTTGTAGGAATTATATTTAAATCACCATAATTAGATCCATTAATTGGATTACCTGGAGTTGACGCATCACCTCTAAATATTCTATAACATTGATTTGTTAAAGCAACATAACTATCAGTTAAAGGGTCATACCCCATTGCTGTAGGACCATTGTATATATTGATACCTAGATTAGGTTGAACAGTAGTACTATTAAAACTAAAGTATAGTATATTTCCTCCACAGCAAGGTTCAAAACCAAAGTATGATCCAGATAATCCAGGAGGAGGAGGAAATTTTGTCATAATCTAATTATTTATATCTATCTTTTCCCCAAACTTGATTTATTTGAGGTGTAGTCATTGTTGTTTTTTTTTGTTTTGCTGTTGATTCATAAGATGTAATGCATCCTGAACATACAGTCTTACCATCTGATGCTGTTCTTTTCTGACATCCACATGATAACTTTTTTTTGCAGTTTGGACAATTTGCCATATTTGTTGGTTTTAAATTTTTAGCAATTTACACAATCTAATTTATTTAGCATCTTCAAAGCATAGTTATAAAGTGTCATTCCTTTCTGAGGATCATGACAAAATTCTACTTTTGCTTTAGCAGCTTCTAAATACATTTTGATTAAGCCAAGTTGCTCAAGTCTTTGTTTTGTTTTAAGTGGCGGCTCACATGCATTAGCATCCACCTCACACAAAATATTATAATACTTATTTAGTGCGTAACTAATTCTCATGTGATTGTATTCTACAAATACTTGATCATTAGGAGATACACTATATTTAATTACATAAATACCATCTGGTAAATTAGCATACTGAGATCCACAATTTGCAGTCTGTAAATTAAGATCACAAGCTGTTAATGTAATGTGTCCACTTGCTACAAACTCAGTCATTTGAGTTCCTTCTAGTTGAACAGAGTATGCAAACCCAGGAACAGTTACATTTAATGTAGGACATATTACTCCCGGCAACAAATCAGAATATACACTAGTATCCATAATTTTTAGAACACA
>Ga0315902_10000690_pt1 | contig 56666 bp, 59 predicted proteins | sample LakEriMetagenome_9_FD_203523 | JGI IMG/M metagenome (GOLD analysis project Ga0315902, IMG submission 203523) | Freshwater fungal communities from buoy surface, Lake Erie, Ohio, United States - Buoy 12 MA117 | ecosystem: Environmental > Aquatic > Freshwater > Lake > Lake biofilm | place: USA... | reverse complement strand
TCATCAAGGTTCATTATTTAGATACCTTCCAATCAGTCCACATTGGTAGACGCTCAGGGTCGGTATCGTTATACCAACGCTCAATATTTTGTTCACATTCCATGCAGAATGTAAATTGGTCATCATTTACTGATGAGATAGCAGGAACGAATGGAATATGTGTTTTACACATTGTATTTAGTGAAGTCATTTGGACTTCCTTTCTTTAGGGGGCTTACTTCTTTTTCAACCTTCTATACATAGAAGTTTACCATAGGGGTCTGACATCTACTAGCCAGTAATCGTATCAAATCGGACATTTGGAAATGTGATGTACGTCATGTGGATAACTTGAGCGTAAAATAAAGTGTGACGTATATCATGTGGATAACTTGCGACACGCCCGAACGTGCCGGGTTTTTTATTTGAAGTCTTTAAAAATTTCTTCTAAAGTTTTTATTTCTTCATTTGTTAAATGATCAATTTTAATTGCATCTGCAAATCCAAAAATATCTTTATTCAAAATAAATTCCTCCTTTTACATTTTTATGATTTATACACACATTACCTTTTGGAATTGGTGTATGACATTTGAAACATAGCATTTGCATAGGTGCATTGAATGTTATTGCTAATTCAAGGTCTAACAATTCAGCGGTAGTGGCAGATTCAATATCTACCCAGCCAGCGCCAGATTCATTCATTCTAAAGATTTCAATACTCATTAGGCATACACTCCTTTCTCAATTAGTGAATCTAACTTAGCAGATAATTCATCTGCCTCATCAGCAACCCACTCACTTATTTCATAGTGGGACATAAATTCTGCAAGAGTCATTAGACCCTTGTATTCATTACAAGATACGCAATATTCATCAGCGTATTGTGAGCAGAAAGCGCATACAATTTTGTTAGCGTATTCCGCAGGGAGAGTATTTAGTGTATAAGTAGTCATTACTTATACTCCTTTCTTGAGCAGTTATCCATATGGATAGCAAGCCATCCACACTCGGAGCATATAGCGTCTCCTAGTCGGGCTAGTAGTTGCTCTCTACTTTCTAGTGAGTTTCTATTTTCATATAGTGAGTTCATTTGGAACTCCTTTCTTTTTTTATCTAAACTTTTATTTTCTTTTGATACTGTAAGTATAACAGGGGGGTCTGACATCTACTGATAAGTAACTATGACAAATCGGACATTTTGTTTTGTGACTTACACCACATCTCCAGAAATAGGGGAATTAAGGCTCTGAGCAGGGGTTTTATAAGGGGGTATAAAAGTGATGTGCACCACATTTTGCCGGGCTTTGTGAGGTAAATCACATGCGACACGCCGTGTTAGGACTTGACTTTTTGACATTTCTATGGTAGTATTCTACTATAAGAAAAATTAAATAAAGAAGCAAGGTATGAGCCTTAGCAAATAAATGTGAGATAAATCACAGTGAGCCTAAGCAAATAAGACCTCAAAATGTCAGTGGTATCTGATAGGATACTAGTATAAGAATTAAAAAAGAAAGGTGGTCAAAATGACTACATTAAATAACTACTATAACGAAATCCGTAGCGATATTGCTAAGGAGTTTGGCTTAGAGGCTGGTGGATATGCTCCACGCCCTAAGTATGAATTACCTATCCGAATTGCTCAACGCATTAACGATAAATATCCACCTACCTATGAGGGTAGAAAAGTTATCCTCAACCCTATGGGTGTGCGTATCGCTAAGCGATATATCTCTCTAATGAAAGCGGGGGTAATTAAATGATTAACTCAGTATTAAGTATCCCATGCAATACATGCTATGGTCATGGCATTATCTTTATAGGTGATAACCATGATTACAATATAGAGCCATGCGAGTGTGTGGCTAATGCAAATGATGGATTAACTTTAGATTGGATGGAATAAATGAAAGTAACACTAACAACAATGCAAGGTAACACAAGAGATATCAATCTCATGACCAAGCAAGAGGTTTTAGATTTTATAGAATTATTTAAATCTACATTACATGAAAATCAAAGAGTCAAGGTTACTTGTGATTTGCTAGGCATTAACGGATATCTACAAGGATCACGCTAGGGGCTAACCCCTCTAGTGTGCTCACTATTTTTTTTGCATTTATTTTTTCAATTTGTGTATCGTACATCTGAACAACATTTTCAGGATCAATGAAAATAAAATCTGAATATAATCTGAAATTATGGTATAATAGTTATATGAGAAAACAACATGAGCATCCAATAGTTTTGGCAGATAAGAAACAATGCACTAAATGTAAGAATTTTAAATTATTTTCAGATTTTCATAAATATGCAAAATCACCAGATGGATATAAACACTTTTGTAAAGTCTGTGTAAGGGAATATGATTTAGCAGAAGGTGATTTAAAACGAGTTATGCCTAGAAAAATTCAGGGTACAAAAATACACTGTCGTAAATGCGAACAATACTTAGATAAAACTAAATTTCCTAAATTAAGAAAAAATGGCAAATACATAACCTACACATATTGTCTGGAATGCGATAATCTTGTTGGTCATTTAGGAAACCTTAAAAAATATGGTTTGACAAGAGATGACTATGTAGATATGGAGAAATCCCAAAACGGGGTTTGTAAAATTTGCGGGGAACCAGAAAAATACAAAAAACGTCTATCAGTAGATCACGACCACTCATGCTGTCCTGGATACGGATCTTGTGGAAAATGCATTAGGGGCTTGCTATGCTCTAATTGCAATAGAGTTTTAGGTCAAGTAAATGATGATAAAGTTTTGTTACAAAAGATGATTGATTATTTATAATTTTTTTCAGATTTGGGGTATAATAAACTATGTCATATTGCAGCCATGTCTATGAGTACTCAAACCCAGGTCCATGCAATAAATGCGGGTATGAAACTCATGATCCAAATTGGAAAGAAGTCTATAGACTATATCTGGAATATAGACAAAGAGTAGGATACTTCTACAATACTAGCCAATGGTGGTCAATCTAATGTCTGAACTTAAACAAAGGTTTCTCTGGTCTATATTCATTATAGGCATGGCAGCCTTTATATTTCTAATCTAAGGTTTGGCACTTCTGACAAACCAACATCCCATGTTTGCATTTTGGCAGGGTACGGTAAATCTCAAACCTATCCATATAAAACCTTATTAAATCAGGATGAGCATTACACTCTCTGGCTATATCCAGAACAGATCGGTTTTGCTGGATATATTGGTTTGATAACCATTCTTTGTTCATGAACTTGTGGGTTTGAGGTTTTTCACCACTTACCAATTGGGCACTTTGCTTTCTCCAAGGTAGTCTTAAGTTTCATAAAACATCCACACTTCTTACAAGTCTGAGTCTTTGGTCTAAACCAGTCACAGCCTTTACAGATTTCGAGACGGTATGCAGCCAATTCATCTGGCGTTCTTGGCGAACCATTAATTAAATCCCAAGGTCTAACATCATCTTTATCAGCCATACTAACTCCAACTTATATAAACTAAAACAAACAAACCAACAACAAACTGAGCATATGAAAACATTCCCAATACGCCACTATCCACGTTATCTATTATAGCCCATATAGAGGTTTGGAAGCCATTGTAGACATGTTTGGGAGTGTGTCCCATAGATTGTCTAGGGGGAGGTTTGTTATCTCTATTTTCGGCTTTACTCGTATCCCGCCGAATTAATGATGTTATACTTTACACATGACTCAGCACTCACTAACTGTTCTTAGTAACACTACAGCAACTCGTATGACTCCTCCAGGTGCTCACGGTGGTATGGACATTACTCTTCAAAATGTTAATGCTACTGGCTACATCTATATTGGCGGCGAAGGAGTTACATCTTCAAACTATGGCTTTAGGATTTTGCCAAACCACTCAATTTCTTTCGAACTCTCATCGCCCGACGCTTTATATGCGCTTTCTTCAGTTGACGCTATGAATGTGGCTATGATTCAAATTAGTTTGGAACCATAAGTGGCACGGTTTACTCATCCTGCTTTTGGCGATGCAGGTGGACTTACAACAACTATTAACTCATATGCTCCAGTATGGTCTGGAACTGGACTTGCCTTTACTGGAACACCAGCAACTGCTACATATATGAAAATTGGGAATATAATCATAGTGCAGATTGATGTTGCATTTACAACAGTTAGTAACTTTGGAACTGGTCAATATTCTTTGACCCTACCATTTAACTCAAAGTATCACACAGATGTTTATGGTGGCTCACTACATAAAGTTGTAAATCAAGGAATTGATCATTATAGCCTTAAAGGTCATTTATCTAATGGATCAACAACATTTACGCTATGGGCAATTGGTAGTAGTGCTGCAGATCAACCATTTGATCATGATAGCCCAGTAAACATTGATACTGATGATAGATTTCACATGTCATTCTCATATATTTGTGAATAATTGTCTCAAATAATGATATAATAAATCTCATGACTCCACAAGATTGGGCAGCCCTAACACTTTCAATTTTATCAATCCTAGGCATTTTTGCTGGAGGAATTAAATGGCTCGTAAAACATTATCTAAACGAACTTAAGCCAAATTCTGGATCCAGTCTAAAAGATGCAGTCAATCGACTAGAGGCTAGACAAAACGAAGCAGACGCATTACGTAAAGACATGAATCGTAAAATAGATCATATGTATGATATTTTAATTGACTTCATTGCTAGTCAAAATGCTAAAAAGCCTAGAGCAAAAACTAAAGATTAATTTCTTCTATATATAATATATATTCTAAAAACTAAGTTTAAAGATATTCTTTTCTTTATATATATTTAAGTATACACCATCAATACTCTGGCATATGTGAACTTATAGTATAAATCGGACATTTGAATTATAACAATTAGGTAACAATTCTTTATATACCTGGATGATAACAATTTGTTATAAACCTCATATATTTTTATAATATCAATGATATAATCTAAACAGATTAGTCCCTAGGTTGCTCTCTACCCCACCCCACTGCGCCTAGGGATTAATCCTTTTTTATGGTATAATCAATTATTATGTGTACCTCTACAATCCAAAAATATGGCGCTAACCCGATAAGCGTAAAATGGAACGTTGTCCGTGGAGACACAGCCCAACTATTTGTCGACTTTTTTGAATTAGATGAGACCACAGGATTTGACTGCACTGGATGGACCTACAAGGCTACAGCCTATGATGTCAACGGGGATGTTCTAGATGAACTTATAACAGAGTCTGAGGGTCATTCGGTAATTATTAAGGCTCCAGCCTCACTCACACTTAACTGGGGATCATCATACAAATCTGTGGTAGCAGAACTACCTTTTGATTTACAGGTTATTATTGAAGCAGGTAGTGGTGCTGGAGAAGATACTGTTTGGACTCCGATTATTGGTACAATTACTGTTATAGGAGATGTTTCTCCAGGAGGTAGTCTATGAGTATTCCAACAGATATTGTAATTGCTATTACATCTAAAACTGATACCCTGCCACCTATCGTAAAGGTTGATGACGTTACTTATAAGGTACAGGAGTTATAATGGCATTTCCAGGAACATACAATTTTAGTTACTATCGTGGTGACACAGCAGAGTTTGTAATTCGTCCAAAAACTTCAAATGGTTCTGCATATGACTTGACAAACTATAGTGCAACTTTTACAATTGCAAATCGTCGTGGTTCAACTGGTACACAGTATGTTGGAACTGCAACAGTAAATGCAACAACAGATATTATTACCTGTACAATTACTCCTGCAGTTGGAAGAACGCTTGCAGCAGGTACATATGTTTATGACGTTCAGATTACAGATACAACACCAACACCAGATGTTATTTTAACAGTATTGACTGGTTCAATTACAGTTACTGATGATATTACAGGTGCTGTCTAATGCCTGAAGTTTTATTGTCTAATGACGATGTAACAGTTTTAGGTCCACCAAGCACGGTAGAGGTTCTTGTAGATATTGGACCATCTGGAACTCGTGGTAGTCAAGTATTCGTTGGCGTTGGAGATCCAAATATTGTAGAAATTGGTCAGACTCCACTTCTAAACGATCTTTATATTAATACATCTCCAGGAACAGACTATGGATATTTATACCAATATGTATCAGAGCCTGGTGGAGACACATGGATTCAAATTCTTGAAATTAACCCAACTATTTATTCAGAGAATCACTTAACAACATATGCAGCAGGAGAAGGTCAAGTAGTTATTCCTATTGCAGATATTGTTACTGTTACTGGAACTCCTTTAACTGCCGCTAATTTTAACGTTCAATACAGCATTGCTCATGACAATCCAATTGCCTCATCAATGTCTATTCCAGCACTTGCAGGTGCAGGAGATGACCTTGTAATTAACTTTAAGGCAGTAGAACATAGAAGCGATATAGACTCTGGTCCATATGGAGACTGGGCACTTTTGACAGGAGAGGTGACAACACATTTATTTATATCAATAGTTGCAGCAGACGAAGAGTCTTAAATTGTATACTTTATGATATAATTCTAGTGAGGTGATATATGGCAGTTGAAAGTATTGGTGTATTAGTCCCAACAAAGATTCCAGGATATGCGGATGCCGCAGATATCCAGGCTGCTCTAAGAGCATATCACTATGGCTCATATAGTTTTGACACCAGCGAAACAAACCCAGCAAACCTTATTAACCCTTCTATTGCCTACACAATAAACAACCTTCAATCTCAAATCACAACTTTTGGTGATGACTATGTTGATGAAGATGTTCTAACAGCCAAAGGCTCACTTATCTCAGCCTCTGCAGCAAGCACACCAGCAGAATTAGCAGTGGGATCAAATAATCAATTTTTAATTGCTAATAGTGCAACCGCTACTGGGTTACAGTGGACAAGCACTCTAGTGTCTCCAGTCGTTACTGGTTTAACATTAAATGATTCAAGCATTGTTTTTGAGGGATCAACAGCAAACGATTTTGAAACTACTCTTACTGTCACAGATCCAACGGCAGACAGAACAATTACATTTCCTGACACATCAGGCACAGTAGCCCTATTGAGTCAGGTAATAAATAATACATTAACTAGTACCACTGGTGATATTATTTATGCATCAGGTTCTAATACCCCAGCAAGATTAGGCATTGGAAGTGAAGGACAGGTACTCACTGTTTCTTCTGGAATCCCTGCCTGGTCTGCACCAAGTGGTGGTGGCGGATCTGCATCTTTGCCAGATATCTTTTTACTTGGCGGTATGTAAATATGGTACAATATAATCACAAGGAGATAAACAATGCCAACAGCATATAAGGTACTAGCACAGACAGGTTCATCTGGTTCATCAGGTAATGGATCTGCAACTTTGGCTGCTACTACAAATACAAATCTTTATACAGTCCCTTCAGCAACTTCAACAGTTGTTTCAACAATTACTGTATGTAATCAAGCATCAACAGCAGGAACATTCCGTATTGCAGTTCGCCCTTCAGGTGCGTCAATTGCAACACAACACTATGTTGCTTATGATGTTCCAATTGCAGCAAATGATACAACAGCACTTACGCTTGGTATCACGCTAGGTACAACAGATATTATTACTGTTTATGCTTCTGCTGCTACAATGTCATTTTCTGCCTTCGGCTCTGAAATTTCTTAAAGGGGGTCACGTAAGTGGCAATTAGTAGAGCATCGGACTCATCTATTCAAGATGGCTTGCCAAAGTATAATGATATTTGGGATGGCTTTACTGCTACTTCGGCTTTTGATTCTTTAGGATCTGTTCTTTTAACTGGTACCGCCTCTTCTGTAACTTTTTCGTCTATTCCTGCTACCTACACACATTTACAATTGCGTTCTTTTGTTTTGTCACCTAATGCCAACTCTGACATACAAGTAACATTTAATGGAGATGGTAGCAATTATTCTCAACATTATTTTTATGGCGCTGGTGGTGGCGGCGCTACGTCATCAAGCGGTGGAGCAAATCAACCTTTTTTCTATCTTGGTTTCAATGCTGGAGATAGCACATATCCAGCAATGTCAGTAACAGACATATTAGACTATGCTAATACAACTAAGTATAAGGCTGCCCGTAGTATTGGTGGGTTTGATAGAAACGGTACAGGTGGCGCTTTACAGATTACTTCAGGTAACTGGCGTATGTTAGCAGCAATTAATACAATAACAATATTTCCAAATACAGGAAATTTTGCTGCAAATTCACTTTTTTCTTTATTTGGAGTAAAATAGAATGCCTACTTATAAACCATTACAGTCGGTAGTTTTAACTTCAACTACAACTTCAGTAGTTTTTTCTGGAATTCCACAGGATTACACACACTTAACTATTGTTGTAGATGGAACTGCAAATACAGGTTCTTATTTTACATTGCGTTTTAATGGTAACACAACTTCTTTATATTCAAATACTGAAATAGATGGAAATGGTAGTGCAACATCAACAAATAGAAATACAAATCAGACTTATATTTATAATGGAAGTATTATCGCTACCCAGTCAAATATAATTACTCACATTAATAACTACTCAAACTCTACAACTTTTAAAACTGCGCTTTCACGCAGTAATTATACAACAAGTGGAGTAAAAGCATCTATTGGTTTATGGCGTAGTACTGCAGCAATTACATCAATTGAATGTGGCACTGGCGGAACAAATCTTTTTCAAACAGGAACTACTTTTTCTCTATACGGTATTAAATCAGGTACTCCAAAGGCTACTGGTGGTCTATTATTTACCGACGGAAATTACTGGTATCACGTATTTAACCAAACTCAATCATTTGTTACAAACCAAGCACTAACTTGCGATGTTTTGTCTGTTGGCGGTGGAGGCGGAGGAGGATGGAATAACGCAGGTGGTGGCGGTGGAGGCGAAGTAGACATTCTTAATAACTTGTCAATTGCTTCTGGAGTTACCAAAACAGTTACTATTGGTGGCGGTGGCGCTACAGCAACCAGCACTTCATCTGCAGGTGCAAATGGTGCAACTACAAGTTTTGCCTCTGACACAACCTCATTAGGTGGAGGTGGCGGTGGAACTGGTGATGCATCTGCTGGTTTACAGGCTGGACAAACTGGTGGTTCAGGTGGCGGTGGTGCTCTAGGTTCTAGTGGTGGAGGTGCTTCAGGTTCTAATACAAATATTGGTGGTGCAGGTTTTGCAGTAGGTAGCGGACCTGAGCGATATGCTGGTGGTGGAGGTGGAGGTGCAACCTCTGCTGGTGGAGCAGCCAATACATCTACTCGTGTTTCAGGTGCTGGTGGACAGGGATATGCCTTATCAAATATATTTTCTGGACTAACTATTTCAGGCTTAACACATTTTGGTTCTGGAGGTTCTGGAGGTATTTACGTCAATGGTAGTACTGGTACAGCAGGAACTGCTGGTACAAATGCTGGAACTGGTGGACAACAAAGTTCAAGTGGAAACGTAAATCCAACAAGTCCAACAGTTAATGGCGGCGGCGGCGGTGGTGGAGGATCGTATACTAGCGTAAACTCTCGCCAGGGATCTAATGGTGCTTCAGGTATTGTAATTGTGAGGTATCCAGTATGAGTTTAGAGACAATGACAAAACTTAGTTCAACTACTGTTGGGGTAGGCGGTACATCAACTGTTACTTTTTCTAATATTTCTCAAAATTACACAGATTTAAAAATACTTATTTCTGCAAGAACTAGTGATGGAAATACTGGAACTATTGCAAGATTAAAGTTTAATGGAAGCACAACAGGCTACTCTTCCGTCTACGCTCAAGGACGTGGGGATAGCGTTGCTACTGGAACTGGCGCAACTACTGCTGGTGATATAGGAAGATTTCCAGGAGTAAACTCTCCTGTAACAGATAACGTATTTTCAAATACAGAAATTAATATACCAAACTATACGGGTTATGTTTACAAAACTTACACTGTTGATTGCACCACTGAAGCAAACCAAACTATTGCCTATTTAATAATTGCCTCAGGTCTTTGGTCAAACCCTGATCCTATAACAAGTATTGATATATCTTCATCCGCTGGAACAATTTCAGAGAATTCAACTTTTACTCTTTATGGAATTAAAAACGCTGCAAAAACTGCAGGTAACTCAATCAAAGCAACTGGTGGAAATATAGTATTTGATGGTACTTATGTTTACCATACCTTTACTTCTTCGGGAACCTTTTCAACTACCGCACCAATTCCAGCCGCAGATGTCTTTGCTTTTGCTGGTGGTGGAGGTGCAGGAAGTGCTCAAGGTGGAGGTAATGGTGCAGGAGGTGGTGGTGCAGGAGGTTACCTAACTTCTTTAACATCTTTTCCTTCTGGAGCATCAGGAACTATTACAATTGGCGCAGGTGGCGCAGCAGGACCAGGAGTTAATGCAGCAGGCTCAGGTTTTGGAACTAATGGAACTAATGGAAACACAACAACCTTTGGGTTTGGTTCATTTACTCTTGCCCCTGCAGGTGGTGGCGGTGGTGGTCGTGATAATGGAAGTAGTGGATTTACAGGTACTTCAGGAGCCTCTGGTGGTGGTGGCGCTGGTTCTTCTGGATCAGGTGGCTCCGTTTCTCCTTCTTCTCAGGGTAATGCAGGTGGTGCAGGTAGCGGCACTCGTGGCGGTGGCGGCGGTGGCGCAGGCGCTGCAGGTGTTTCAGGTGCAACTTCAGGAAATGGTGGCGCTGGTGTAGGAATTTGGTATAACGGAACTACAACTTACTTTGCTGGTGGTGGCGGTGCTGGAGCAAGAGGAACAACTGCTGGTTCTGGAGGCATAGGCGGCGGAGGAAACGGCAAAGCAAATGATGAAGGAGCAGGAAATAACGGAGACCGTAACACTGGCGGTGGCGGCGGTGCAGGTGGAAGTTCACCTACTTCTTCTAACTACTATGAAGGTGGTTCTGGTGGTTCTGGTATAGTAATTATCAGATACAAAGCATAACAAAAATTTTTAATGCTATAATAAGTTATACAAACAAGGAGGTAAGTAATGGCACATTTTGCAGAAATTGACGCAGAGGGCACAGTCCTTCGTGTTTTAGTAGTTGCAGATGCACAAGAAGATCGTGGTCAAGAATTTTTGGCAGATGATCTAGGACTTGGCGGTACATGGAAGAAAACTTCTTACAATACCGTCGGAGGAGTACACTCAAATGGTGGAACTCCATACCGCAAGAATTATGCGGGTATTGGCTTTAAGTATGATGCAGGCAGAGATGCTTTCATACCACCTAAGCCATTTGATTCATGGAACCTTAACGAAGACACATGTCTTTGGGAAGCCCCAACACCTATGCCTGTTGAAGAAGGAAAATTCTTCACATGGGATGAAGATACAACCTCATGGAAGGAAGTTGAATAATGTCTGAAGCATTAACAAAGATCGTAGTTGATTGCGCCAGTGGAGAACAAAAGATTGTTCCCTTGACTGCTGCAGAAATTGCACAGCGTGATCAAGATGCAGCAGCCGCTCTAGAAGCAGAAGCAGAGCGTGTAGCAGCAGCCGAAGCATTGGCGGAACTCAAAGCATCAGCAAGAGCAAAACTAATTGCTGGAACACCTTTGACAGAAGAAGAAGCAGCAGTACTCGTAATCTAATTTTAGGAGCAATAAACCGTGGCACTCAGAAGGTTATCTACCTCAAGTATTCAGACTAATGGTAAGTCGTCTAAACTTTGGGATCAGACGACCTTCCAGAGTGGCATGTTTGCTTTGGCTACAGTTACTTTGACTAGTACGGCTTCTAGTATTGTTTTTAGTGATATACCTGCAAATTATACACATTTGCAGATTAGAATGATGGCTAGATCAACTACTGCAAGTACACAAGATGGAATTAAATTAGTATTTAATAGTGATACTACTGCTAACTACTCAAACCACGATTTGTGGGGTAATGGCAGTTCAGTAGGTTCTGGAGCATTAACAGGTGGTAGTGCTACCTATGGAAGAACTTTTGCTATTACAGCAGCAAATGCTTCTGCATCTATTTTTGGGGTAAGCATTATAGATATTGTAGATTACTCAAGTACATCTAAAACTAAAAGTTTTCGTGCAATTACAGGTAATGACCAAAATGGCTCAGGAGAGGTAGATCTTAGTTCTGGAAACTGGAGAAATTCTGCAAATGCTATTAGTACAATCTCTTTGTCTCCAGTAAATGGTTCCACCTGGGCTTCAGGAACAACTGCTGCGTTATATGGAATCAAGGTAGCATAATGCCTATAACAACTACACCCAGTGGTGGTCCTCAAGGAGAGTTTAGTACTTATACCCCAATTTATGCACAAACCTTATCAGGAGCAGTTTCTTCTATTACATTTTCTAATATTCCAACTACTTATACAGATTTGGTAATTGTATCAACTAACATAACAACGTCAAGTGGTTCAGGCTTTGTTTCTTTAAGATTTAACGGTGACTCTGGATCTAATTATTCAAATACTTATTTAACAGGAATAACTTCAGTCACATCAGGAAGAAATTCTGGATCAGTAATATACATTATTGGAGATACAGATACAACAAATCCAACAAGTGGTATTTCACACATAATGAATTATTCCAATGCAACAACTTTTAAAACATCAATAAGCAGATGTGGATATCCAACTGCCAGTACACAACTTCTTGGGCACCTTTGGAGAAATACTTCACCAATTACATCTATAACTTTATATGGAAATGGTAATCTTAATTCTGGTTGTTCATTTACTCTTTATGGAATCAAAGCAGCCGCTCCTGTTCCTAAAGCAACTGGTGGAGATGTTATTACTACAGATGGTACTTATTGGTACCACGCATTTAAAAACTCAGGTATTCTTGATGTAAAAACTGCAATGTCTGTTGACTATTTAGTAGTTGCAGGTGGAGGTGGTGGTGGAGTTGCGGGCGGTGTTGGCGGCGGTGGTGGCGGCGCTGGTGGTTATAGAACTTCTACTTCTTACTCTGTAACACCACAAGGTTATCCCGTAATAATTGGTGCTGGTGGCACAGGTGCTGCTACAACCTATAAAAATCCAAATGGTTCGGACTCAGTTTTTGCGGTAACTACATCTGCGGGTGGTGGCACTGGAGGTTCATACGATTCTTTTAAGGCTGGTAATAGCGGCGGCTCAGGCGGTGGTGGTGGCGGTTACATCGGTGGCGCAGGTGGTGCTGGAAATACACCTTCCACTTCTCCAGTGCAAGGCTATGCTGGTGGAAATGGCGGGTCAGGAAGTACTGGGTATGCTCATGGCGGCGGCGGTGGTGGTGCTGGCAACACAGGTGGTAATGCTTCAGGACAAAATGCTGGAAATGGTGGTCCTGGTCTAAATACTTTATCTTCTTGGCTTAATGCTACTGGCACAGGTGTTAGCGGTTATATTGCAGGTGGCGGTGGAGGCGGCTCATATGATGGCGGTCAAAGTTACTATGCAGGAACAGGTGGTGCAGGTGGTGGCGGAAATGGTGGTGCCCGCTTTATATCAACTGGCACAGCAGGAACAGCAAACACTGGCGGCGGCGGTGGTGGCGACGCAACTGGTGACCCAAAAAATGGTGGTTCGGGTCTAGTTATTGTGAGGTATCCAGTCTAATGCCAAATACAATTATTCCTATTCAGACTTATACACTTACTTCAGATGTTACATCTATAGTTTTTTCTAATATTCCGCAAAATTATACTGATTTGAAGATTGTTTGCTCTGCAAGATCTGGAAGAGATAGTTATGCAGATGACTTAAGAATTACTATTAATGGTAATACTGCTGCAACTTATGCAAATAGAAGAATGTACGGTACTGGAAGTTCAACAGGTGCTGACGGTGGAAGCGCTACTGGACTGACATATGCCTATTCAGGAATAAGTACTGCTACTACAGCAACAGCAGGAGTTTACTCTAATACTGAGTTTTATTTCTCTAATTATACTTCTAATACTAGAAAATTATGGAGTTCTGACGGAACTGCAGAGAACAATGCTACCAGTTCGCAAGTAGGATTTACTTCAAACTCTTGTAGCGACACCAACCCAATAACTTCAATAACCATAGATGGATATAATACTCCAAGAACTTTGTTGTCAGGTTCAACATTTACATTATATGGAATATCTAATGGTGTAAAAGCAACAGGTGGAACACTCACAGTTGCTGGTGGTTATGCTTATCATACATTTACTAGTACTGGATCTTTTATACCTTCCCAGAAAATTACTGGTGCTGAATATTTAGTTATTGCAGGCGGCGGTGGAGGAAGTATAAATGAGGCTGGTGGTGGAGGTGCTGGAGGACTACTTAATCCTGTTTCACAAACTCTTAATTCAGGAACTGTTTATACTGCATTAGTAGGTTCAGGTGGTGCTACAGCGGGTACTAATGGAGTTCGAGGCTCGTCTTCTATATTTTCTACTTTTACTACAGTTGGCGGTGGTGGTGGAGGTAACGGTGGTGTGGCTGGAGCATCAGGAGGTTCAGGTGGTGGAGGAGGTGCTTACGGCAGTAATGCTGGTGGCACTCCAACAGTAGGTCAAGGATATGCAGGCGGAATCGGTTCAGTAATCAATGGTGGTGCTGGCGGTGGCGGTGGTGCAGGTCAGATTGGAACAAATGGAACCGCAACGACTGCAGGTAATGGTGGTAATGGTCTTATTTTTAATTCTTGGGGGTCAGTAACTGGTACTGGTGAATTAGTAGGTGGAGTTTACTACTATGCAGGTGGCGGCGGAGGCGGTGCCTTTACTAATAGTACTCAATCAAGGGGTGGTTATGGCGGTGGCGGTGCTGGAGGCGCTGGAACACCAACGACAGGAACTGCTGGAACAGCAAACACTGGCGGAGGTGGAGGAGGTGGAGGTACTGGTGGAACTATTGTTGGTGGCGCAGGTGGTTCAGGCTTAATTATTATCCGTTATCCACTTTCATAAAATTTAAACAATAAAAAACCCCAAAAGACAAAATGTCTAATGGGGTCTTTTTTATTAAATTTTATGCTTTACATGGATATTTGTTGTACCATTCCTGATACCGTGCCCCATTTAGGGACGACCATGATGACCAATCTGTTCCGCTCTTTGTCATGTGAAGCGCCACCTGTGCATTTGTAACTGGGTTAAATAACTCAGCGTTTGAACTTAAGTCAAACTTCTCCCTGCGATCTGGACCCAATTCACCGATCATGTTTATTTGAAACATTCCGTATGAACTATCTCCAGTTTTTAGGTTGCCATTAAAAGCAAGTGGGCGACCATTAGACTCAGCCTTGGCGATTGCACAAGCAGATCGTAAAGCCTTTCCTTTGAAACCTACTGTCTTTAATAGTTCAACCAACTGCCCATCACTTAAGTTATGAGCATTTTCGTACTTCTCTAACATTTTCTCCTTAGAAACCAAAAAAGCCCCTTTGAGGGCTGATTCCTTTTCCACTGTAGTTTTTATTAGAGTTTTAGTTTCAAGAGCATTAGCGGCGTTGCTAAAAGGTGCAAACAACCCAACCAGTGCTATTAAACCTAACCAAACCCCTTTATTCTTGTCTCTCATTGTATATTACCTCCTAGAGCAAAATTGCTACCTCACGGTAGCCTTAATCTAATTGTAGCACGAATTTGCTTTAAAAAACAAGTTTTAACAATATTTTTTTATTTTATTATAAATGTTATGCTTGGAAGTGGTATAATAATTGAATGGCTGAAACAACTATTTATGATTTACCCTACCCAACAAACACAGATCCTGTAGATGTTGCTGGGGATATTCAATCATTAGCAGAAGCAATAGATGCCGTATTACCTACAATTGGTCTTCCATTTCATACCCTTGAAATTCGCAATGTTAGCGGGGTATCAATTGCAAAAGGAGATCCAGTATACATAACAGGATATTCAACTAAACCAACAGTAGCAAAATCAGATATTGCAACAATTGGTACATTTCCAGTAGTTGGTTTGGCGCAGTCTGCAATTGGAAATAACTCAGATGGCATTATTGTTATCTCTGGTGTTTTTACTGATATTAATACCGCTTCATATACAGCAGGAGATGTTTTATATGTAGCATCTGGTGGAGGGCTTACAGCAACTAAGCCAGCATCAAATGTTGTCACTGTTGGAGTTGTTGCAAAATCTAATTCAACAAGTGGTGTTATTATTGTTTCATCCCCACGATCAAGGGCAGCAACTTGGGGAGCACTTAAGGAAGGCTTACTATAATGGCTACATACAGAGGGCAAGGATCAGATTCTTTTTCTATTGGAGCAGCCCCACCAAATGTTCTTTGGACAGTAGTTCGTGGAGACACAGCAGCATTTAGAGTTTATGTAACAGATGAAAATCGTAATCCACTAACCATTAGCGAGTGGACTATCTCGATGGATATTGTTAGACCATCAACTAGCAATACATTAATTGTTTCACTTTCTCCAGAAGTAACTCTACAAGATGACGATGGTGAGTTTACTGTTTCACTTACTTCTGGTGAATCAGAAGATCTTGAGACTGGTGATATTTTTGACATTCAATTATCTGACGCTACCCGCACATGGACAATCTGCAAGGGTACTATAACAGTAATTGAAGATGTAACTTCTGCTGAGAGTTAATTATGCCAGTTGAAAAAATTACTACCCTTGAAATTGCGAAGGTATCGGTAAAGCCAACTGAATATACAGATGTAAACATAACAAGAATAGGAACCACTCTTGCAGAGGTTCAGGGAATATACCCATTCAAGGTTAGGTTTAAAGATATTGGTTATCCTGGTTTTTCAACAAACACAACTCCAGGAATTGGCATAGCAGTCATCGGTAGTACCTTCTACATTTTATGATATAATCACATATATGGCTATAGTACCAATAACCACGCTAAAGACAAAGTTTGAGTCTGGAGATAGACCTACTGGACAAGACTTTGCAGACTTAATTGATACTACCTCATACCGTGCAGAAGCATTAGGTGGAGATGGCAACAATTCATCAACAATAACAGGTATTGAAACAGCAACAGTATTTGACACTATTGATACCAGTGTCTGGAGAACCATAAAGTATCTTATTCAGGTTTCACACCCATCTACAAGTGTATATAAGAGTACAGAGATAAACATAGTTTTTGATGGAACAAATCAAAATATAACAGAGTTTGGCACGGTATCCAATACGGCAAATGCTATTGGAAATATCACTGCTAATTTAAATTCTGGTATAATCAGTATGACGGTAACACCCGTACTATCGCCGATGACCATTCGGTACTATCGAACTGGTTTGAAGGCATGACCCAAAGGAGCACCACATGGCAACAGTAGACAAAGCCTTTAGAATCAAAAATGGCTTAGTTGTTGAGGGTAGTACTGCTACCGTCAATGGACACGATGTACTTACAAAATCAATCATAAATGCAAAAGGTGATTTAATTGTTGGTACTGCAGATAACACAACAGATATTTTAACTGCTGGAACAAACGGATATGTTTTAACAGCAGACTCAAACGAAGCAAAAGGACTAAAATGGGCAGCAGCCCCAGCAGTCGGATCATTTGAAACCTCAATTGTTTTTGAAGGTGCAACAGCCGATTCTTTTGAAACAACTCTTCAGGTAACTGACCCAACAGCAGATCGTACAATTACACTTCCTGACGTAACAGGTACTGTTGTAACAACTGGCGATACGGCAACTGTAACAAATGCAATGCTTGCAGGATCAATTGCAAATGATAAACTTTCAAATTCAGCAATTACTATTAACGGTACATCAACATCTCTTGGTGGTTCACGTACATTAGGTTCTGACGATATTGCAGAAGGTTCAACAAATAAATACTTTACAGATGAAAGAGCGCAAGATGCTGTAGGTAATGCAGTTGGCAACGGACTTTCATATGATGACAGCACTGGAGCAATTTCTGTAAATACAAGTACAATCCAGGCAAGAGTTGCAGATGTTTCCGATACTGAAATTGGATACCTTAATGGTGTAACTTCTGCTATTCAGACACAACTAGATGCAAAGTTTGCAACAGCAAATGCTTCAACATCAAATATTTCAGAAGGAACAAACCTTTACTTCACAGACGAAAGAGCACAAGACGCTGTTGGAAATTCTGTAGGCAATGGTCTTGATTATGATGATTCTTCAGGAGCAATTTCTGTAGACCCTTCAGAGTTTGCACTAAGCGCAGTTGGAGCACCAACTGGAAATGTTAGTCTAGCAACTTACAAGATTACAAGTCTTGGAACACCAACTGATTCGACAGATGCTGCTACAAAGGCTTATGTAGACTCAGTTACAGAAGGTCTACATATTCATGAGTCTGCTCGTGCAGCAACAACAGCAAACGTTAACCTAGCAAATGCTCTTGAAAATGGAGATACTCTTGACGGAGTAACCCTTGCAACAGGAGATCGTGTTCTTGTTAAGAACCAGACAACACAATCTGAAAACGGTATTTACGTAGTTCAGGCTTCTGGTCAGCCAACTCGTGCTACAGACTTTGATACTGCTACTGAGGTTGATTCTGGTGACTTCATATTCGTATATGCAGGTACAGTTAATGCCAGCACTGGATGGGTACAAACAAACAAGCCAGCAACAATTGGAACAGACGCAATCGTATTTACTCAGTTCTCAGGTTCTGGTACATACCTAGCAGGTAATGGTTTAACATTAACTGGTAATACATTTACCATTAATACAACAATTACTGCAGATTTATCTACAGCGCAAACATTAACAAATAAGTCAATTAGTGGTTCAGCAAATACACTAACAAATATTCCAAACAATGCTTTGTCAAACTCAGCAATTACAATTAATGGTACGTCCACATCACTTGGCGGAACTCGTACATTAGGATCTGATGATATTGCTGAAGGATCTACAAACAAGTATTTCACTGACGAAAGAGCACAAGATGCAGTGGGTGGAATTCTTGGATCTGGTCTTACATACGCAGATGCAACACCTGCAATCACAGTAGATTCTACAGTTGTTCAGTTAAGAGTGGCAGATGTTTCAGATACAGAAATTGGATATCTTAACGGTGTTACTTCAGGCATTCAAGCACAACTTGATACAAAGGCTGCGTTAGTATCTCCATCATTTACAACACCAAACATTGGTGCTGCATCAGGTACAAGCCTTGCATTAACAGGTTCAATTACTCTTGCTGATGCTCTTATTGGAACAGCAACACAGGCACTTACTGATGGAAATGCAACTGTTATAGACTCTTGGTCAGCAACTGCATACCGTTCAGCAAAGTATCTTGTACAAATGGTTAACGGTAATGACATTGAAGTTCTAGAAGTTCTAGTAACTGTTAATGGAGAAAACAATGTTTATCTAACTGAATATGCGGATGTTCAGAGTAATGCACAGATTGGTACAACAGATGCAGACTATTCAGGTGGAAATGTTCGCCTAAAGGTTACAGCATCAAATGGTACAACAGTAAAGGTTCACAAGACGCTTATCGAAGCGTAATGTGGGCTGAAGGGACAGTGAACTTCAGTGGCAACTAATAATAAAGACTTTGTTGTAAAACAAGGTATTAAGGTCGCTACTGGAGTTACTTTTCCTGATAATACTGTACAAAATACCGCAGCCCTTACGGTTGGAAGTACATTTCCAGTAAGCCCCTCTAATGGTCAATTATTTTTATATACTGTTACAGAAAGAATTTACTATTACTTAAATGGTGAGTGGAACCCAATAGCAACATATCTTGATGCTCAATATGAATATGATGGAAATGGTATGACCTATCCAACATTATTTGCTACACTAAACGGTGGTGCTCCAAACACTACTTTTACAAACGCTTTACCTTCAGCAGATGGTGGTAGTCCAAGTGAACAATTCTGATATAATAAACGTTGGAGGATTAATAAATGGCAACTAGGATTCAAGTTCGTAGAGGTACTACCTCCGAGTGGAATACTGCAAATCCAACCCTTACTGAAGGTGAAATCGGCTATAACAGCACCCTTGGTCAAATTAAAGTCGGCGATGGTGTTACTAACTGGTCTGGATTAGACTATATTGTAAGTTCATCTTCGTTAGATACTAGTCTTGGTTCTTATATTCCAGATAGTGAAAAAAGTGCAGTCAATGGTGTTGCAGAACTTGATGCAAGTAAAAACATTCTTGCTCCAGCGGGTATTGTTTTTGAAGGTACAGAAGATGCTCATGAAACCACTTTAGTAGTAACAGACCCAACTGCTGACAGAACCATTACATTTCCCAACGCTACAGGAACAGTAGCATTAACAACAGATCTTTCTTCATATGCTACTTTAGCAAACCCAACATTTACTGGAACTGTTAATGCAGCAGATTTAACCCTATCTGGTAATCTAACTGTCAATGGAACCACTACAACAGTAAACTCAACAACTGTTAATATTCAAAATGCTTTTGTTTTTGAAGGTACAACAGCAGACGCATTTGAAACTACTTTAACAGTTACAGATCCTACTGTTGATAGAACTATTACTCTTCCAGATGCTACAGGAACTGTACAACTTAGAGTTGAAAATGTTGATGATACAGAGATTGGCTATCTCAATGGAGTTACTTCAGCAATTCAAACACAATTAGATGGAAAAGTAGATGAATCGTTGTTTGATGCTAAAGGAGATCTTTTAGTTGCTTCTGCAGATAATACTCCAGCAAAACTTGGGGTAGGTACAAACGGATATATCCTTACCGCTAATTCATCTGCAACAAATGGAATTGAATGGGCAGCAGCGCCTATAAGCCTTCCTTCACAAACTGGGAACTCAGGAAAATATTTAACCACAGATGGAACTACTGCTTCTTGGGGAACAGTATCTTCATACTCTGCTCCAACGCTTGGGTCAACGTCTATAGGATCAGGATCTACTGTAACAAATATTGATGGTTTAACTATTAACTCAACAACCATTCCTTCATCAGCAACACTACTTACTTCAGGTGGTGCACTAGGAACTCCTTCCAGCGGTACATTAACTAATGCTACTGGTCTTCCTGTTAGTGGTATTACATCTTCAACTTCAGCAGCATTAGGTCTTGGAAGCATTGAGTTAGGTCATGCTACAGATACAACCATCTCTAGAGTGTCTGCTGGCGTGGTGGCAATTGAGGGTGTAAATGTTGTAACAACATCATCAACAGATACACTAACAAACAAAACACTTTCAAGCGCTGTTGCTACAACAGCATTTACACTTAATGCTACAGCAGAACTTAGATTAGCAGACACAGACTCAACACATTATGTTGGCTTTAAGTCTCCTGGTACAGTTACCACAAATAGAATCTGGACACTTCCAAGCGCAGATGGAACAAGTGGACAAACATTGTCTACAAATGGATCAGGTACACTTTCTTGGTCAACTCCTGCAGCAGGTGCAGCATTTAGCGAACTTATGCTAATTGGTTGCTAGTACTTTATTATAACAAAAGTACTTAACTCTAAACTAAACATTTACTGTCTAATTTATGCGTATTTTCTTTTTATAAATTTGTGATATACTAGGACTACTTCCGAATTTGTGAAGTACTCTATTAATTTTCTATGAAAGGTAAATAAATGTCAGATGTTTTCTCATTCCGTTTGTCGGAGGATTTTGTAAATAAATATAATAATGTGCCAGCACCGTTTGGCTTTTCAGACGCAGGCTCAAACTCGTTAGGAGAAATTACATTTATTCGTACATATTCTCGTGTTAAAGAAGACGGTACAAAGGAACGCTGGCATGAGGTTTGCCGTCGTGTAATCGAGGGTATGTATTCAGTACAAAAGAACCATGCTAAAGATAATCGCCTACCATGGAACGATAACAAAGCACAGAAGTCTGCACAAGAAGCCTTTCAAAGAATGTTTGAGTTAAAGTGGACACCACCAGGTCGTGGACTCTGGGCATTTGGCACACCTATGACTATGGAGAAGCGTAACTCTGCTTCCCTTCAAAACTGTGCTATGGTATCCACTCGTGATATTGATCGTAATGATCCAGGAGCCTTGTTCGCTTGGGTAATGGATGCATTGATGTTAGGTATAGGTGTAGGGTTTGATACCATTGGTCAGGATAAGCAGATGCCTATCTATGCTCCTACAGAACCAGCCTCAATCTATGAAATCCCAGACACCCGTGAAGGTTGGGTAGAATCAGTTCGTCTCTTAATTAACTCCTTCCTGCGCCAAAATCAACCTATCCAAGAGTTCAACTATGACCTTATCCGTCCTCTAGGAGCCCCTATTAAAGGCTTTGGAGGCGTTGCAAGCGGTCCAGCACCACTTATTGATCTCCATACACGGATTCGTAATGTAATTGGCTCTAGAGCGGGAGAAGTTCTTGATTCTCGTGCTATTGTCGACATTGTAAATCTTATTGGGACATGTGTAGTATCTGGCAATGTTCGTCGCTCAGCAACTCTTGCTTTGGGCTCTCCTGGAGATGAAGGTTTTATTAATCTTAAAAATCCAGAGGTATTTCCAGAACGCAACTCATATGATCCAGAAAAACCAGGTTGGGCATGGATGAGTAATAACTCTATTGCTGCAGAAGTAGGAACAAAGTATGAAGACTATGTTGACCTAATTGCAGATAATGGTGAGCCAGGTTTTATTTGGCTTGATGTTGCTAGAAACTTTGGTCGTCTTGCAGATCCTGCAGATGGAAAAGATTCTAGAATTATGGGTTTTAATCCTTGTGCAGAGCAGCCATTGGAATCATATGAACTTTGTACACTTGTAGAAGTGCACTTAAACCGTCATGAATCTAAAGAAGACTTTCTAAAGACATTGAAGTTTGCATATTTGTATGGTAAGACTGTTACTCTTATGCCAACGCATTGGCAACAGACAAACGGTATTATGCAACGTAACCGCCGTATTGGTACATCTCTTACAGGTATTGCTGCATTTGCTGATGAGCACGGTCTTCCAGTTATTCGTGAATGGATGGATGAAGGATATAATACAATTCGTAAATACGATCATTCCTATTCCGAGTGGCTATGTGTTCGTGAATCAGTTCGTGTAACAACTGTTAAGCCTTCAGGATCTGTCTCACTTCTCTCTGGTGCTACACCTGGAGTTCACTGGGGACCTGGCGGAGAATTCTATCTTCGTGCTATTCGTTTTGGAGATCAAGATCCAATGCTTCATTTATTTAAAGCAGCAGGGTATAAGATTGAAGCAGATCTTGTATCAGCAAATACACAAGTTGTATATTTCCCAGTTGCGTCAGGACATAAGCGTTCTGAGAAGCAGGTTAGCCTATTTGAAAAAATTGGTTTGGCAGCAACTGCTCAGAAGTACTGGTCAGATAATGGTGTTTCTGTAACACTATCATTTGATAAGGAAGAAGAGAAAAAGTTTGTTGCTCCAGCACTCAACATGTACGAGGGACAACTCAAGGCAGTCTCATTCCTTCCAATGGGAAATAAGACTTATCCGCAACAGCCTTATACAGAGATCACACGAGAAGAATATAATGCTTACGTAGGAACAATTGGCAAGATTGACTGGTCTGCTATTTATGATGGCAAGGATAATCTAGATGCCGAGTCTGAAAAGTATTGTTCTACAGATGCTTGTGAGATCAAACTTTATTAGTCTCTAGCCTGCTATAATAAGGGGATAGGAGAAAAATGTCTAACCCTTCCAATTTATATGCAGAAAAGATATACAGCGAACATCCGCTAGTTCTTTGGGCGTTAGATGATCAGGCTGATTACATAACCCTAATTACTGAGGCTCAACGTGATGTTGAGAATGAGTGGTCAGTAACTGGCGGTACTGCTTCAGAAGGAACAACAACAGATGAGCCATTTAAAGATAGCATAACTGTAGAACTTCAAGGAGATGTCCCAACTGGAGCCACTAATGATATTATTTGTATTAGTCCAGATTTAGTAAATTTTCAAGACTTAAACTCTGATCTTGGTACATTTTCTGTTGGTGGGTACTTTTATTCAAACAGCGCCTATTTAGATTCAGTTTCAATTGGATACGAATATACAGATACTACAACATCTTTGACAGTGCAAAAACTAGAAACTTTTGATACAAATCTTTTCCAAAAATGGGGTTTTATATCTGGAACATTTGAAATCCCTAATGAGTTTACTAATCTTCGTGCAGTTGTAAAAATTGCCACAGTAAGTGGTGGACCAACCCCAGAAGCCTATCAATTTTATTTAAACGGAATAAGTGTTGGTCAATGGTCTGAAGAGTTTAACACAACGTCTTTAGGAATTACACCCCAGACTTTTCCATCAACTATAGCAATTACTACAACAGACAAAGTTGTTCCAGCAGCAGCATACGGTTTATCTGGAAACCAGGGCTACTACATTGTAAATAATAATGCTTTGCTTGCTAAAAATACAAGCATCCCTCTTGTTTATGGAGCATCAGGTGTTACTAGATTAATTCCAAATGATTCAGGAAGACCTTCTTTGATAGTCCCAGGAAAAGGATTTTTAAATGAGGTAGGAAGATATAAAGAATATACTGTAGAGTTTTGGGCAAGAATTAACTCAAGTGCATCAACACCAAAAAGAATATTTGGTCCTATTGCTGGATCTAATGGTCTTTATGTTGAGGGTGGATTTTTAACTCTTGTAATAGGAGATAACTTTGCTTCACACTTTGTTGGTGAATGGGTTAGACCAATGCTTATCCAGGTTCGTTTAATTAGAAACTCAGCAACAGTATTATTAAATGGTGAAGAGGTTATATCTATGGCAATAGATACTGCAACTATTGCTTTGCCAGAAGAAACACTAAATGGAGATTCACAAGACTGGCTTGGCTTTTATGCCTACTCAGATGTTACTCCAGTAGAAATTGACTGTGTTGCAATATATTCATATCAAATTCCAATTACTGTTGCAAAGCGTAGATGGGTATACGGTCAAGGTGTTTTGTCTCCAGAAGGTATTAACTCAGCCTACGGTGGAACATCTGCTTTTATAGATTATCCATTTGCCGATTATACTTCTAACTATACTTACCCAGATTTTGCACAATGGCAGCAGGGTAGTTTTGATAACTTAACTACAACTTCAACATCTTTGACAACTCCAGAATATGAACTTCCAGAAATATTTTTAGATTCAAAAACACTACAAGACCTATATGATGATTGTCAGGCAGTTCAAACAGTAGAGTCTGGACCAATTGAACCTTATAAATTCATTACATTTAGACCTAATGTTGGATGGAATTCAGAACAATGCTATTTTAACTTCCCAAGGTTTAATATATTAAATGATCAGGTAAAGGCTATATATGGAGTATTCAGTACATCAGACATAGGACCAGAGTCGGGACCAACCGTACAGCCACAAACACTAATCAAGATATATAGCACATTAACTGGAGATTACTTTATAATTAAGCAAGAAGAAGATGTTATTAAATATGTTCTTAACTATAATGGAACAGATGAAGAGTTATACACAACAGCATCTTTAGAGTCTGATCAGTTGTTTTCTGTTGGAATTAACCTAGATGATATTTCAAATAATTTTGGAGAAAATGTTTCAGCATTTTTTGGTAATCAAAATGGGCTACAAACATACATCGGCGGAGATGAAGAACCACTAAATACTTTTACTGGTAAAATTTATTCGTTTGGTCTATGTACTGGATTTAATGCTTCTAGTATTTCTGATTACTTTTTGTCTACTGGAATAGCAATATTTGATGACCTATCAATTAGCGGAGTGCTGGAAGAAGAAAATGCTATTGCTCTAATAGCCCATACAGCAAGTTATACATTATTGCCAACAGAGGCTTATGACAAGTTCTTCTTAGATATTGGTGTTTCTGGATATTGGCAAGACTATCTTCCACTATCATATTTTGCTCAATTTGTAACTAATGATGTTGGCAACCAATTTTATGATTTAGATTTTTTACAGTTTAATATAGGATATCCATCACCAGATAAACTTTCAGAAACTGAGACGGTACTAGAAAGTTGGACCTACGGCGATCTAAAAGAAGAATATAAGAACCCATTTCAGCATACTTACGCACAGTTAGATAATATACTTCACACTGGGTGGGCTAACTATCAAGATATGCTAGAAAAGTCTGCAAAGTTTTATGAGTATGATACGTCAAGCGCTTCTATAAGAAGTTATATAACCTTCCAGTATATTGCCGAAGGTGCAAACGCTTTGCAAGATTCTTTTACTATTGTAGAGACTCCAAAGAGTGATAAGATAATTGATATAGATCAGCATCCATCTTGGGCAACAACAAAGTTTGAGGTTGTTGACAATACCCTTATTTACCCAACAAAGACTGTAGACTTTAATGACTTGGCTATTGTTTTTCATTTAGAGTTTAAACTTAGAAATATTTTAACAAAGCCTATAAAACTAAGCAGGCTAGAATTTGCATCACAGGCATTGAACAATAACTCGTTTAACCCAATTGGAACCAGATTTGGTCTTAACGTATTTCCATACAAGCGCTCTGGCATTTACTATGACTATAAATCAAAGAACCCATTTAGCATTTATAAGGGAAGCACGCCATATCTATACCTAAATAGAAAAACTGGAATACAGGTTCGTGGAGAATTTGATCAGCAGGTTAATCGTGGTATTGCTGTTCCAATCAACCAAGAGCAAGCAGCAAACTATCGTGTAAGTGCTGCTCAAATTTGGATGAGATATGATGATGAGCAGTTCCCAATTATTCCAACAGAGTTGTTTGAAATTGACTATAAAGGTGACACAATTAAGTTTTATATGGTTGCCGATAGTGAAAAGGGAACAAGGGCAAAGATATATGCAAAAAGCCTAGCCTCTGGTTTACCATTTAATGGACTAGCCTATTACTGGAATGGAATATTGGTTAGAGAGCCAGTCTTAACAGTTAAAGAGTGGGGTGTACTAGGAATTGCATTTGGAACAGCCCTAAACTTTGATGCATACCTTGGCGGTATTAATCTAACAGGACCAATGCTATTTAATAATATAGCCTACTACCAGGCTAATAATCTACAGCAGGTACAGAGTACTATTACTAGACCTTGGCTTAGGGTTAAGACTGATGGAGTTACAAACTACCAGTGGCAGTACTGGCTAAATAACTTTACTTGGGAAGGTGTATTGGTAGTTGAGGCTTCAGACCTATACGGAGTTAACCCTGCAGATGTTTATAAAACCTACCTTGGAACTAATAAGATTATCATTGATGACTCTGAAGGCATGATATTTGATGCTGAAAAGTTGAGACTGTATTCCGATACAGATTGGCAGACCACGGTCAAGATTCCAGTATAGTATGCTATACTTGTGGTTATGGATGACAAAATTCTTGAAAAAGTTGGCAATGTCCGACGCAAAGTAATAGAAAAAGACTACAATTGGGGTCTATACGTGTACAAAAAGTCAGATGGCAATTGGTTTACTGACGGAAGCGGTAGTGTTTTAAACATACCTTCAGAGCGTGGAGATATCTCAAAGATTGCAGAATTAAGAAAAGCCGCTATGCACTATGGCGATGATGGTGAAGGAAAGCCCGTTTTTGTTCCTGGGCTAACAAGAATTAGCGAAGAAGAGTATTCTGAGCAAATGGATAGAATGAAGAACGGTTTGATTCCTTCTATGAATGACCACGGTGCTTGGGTAGCAGCACGACAAACCTATGATAAGTATGGTAGCGATGACTGATGATTATATAAGAGTTGGGTTAAACACCCAGCCAAAAGAAGATAGCCCATTTAAGGAACAAGATCCTTTTAATAAGTCTTGGGAAAACCTTAAAGACTATAATGGTTTAAATCAAAACTTTCGTAGAAAAACTTCACGGAATGTTGCAAAGGCAGTTATTACTCCAACAGCAGCATATCTAGATGCAGCAAATGCAACACCATCTGGTGTAGATGCATCATCAAAGGCAATCAATCCTGGAACTGTATATCGTAATGGTTATGGTCTATTTGATGTAATTACTCCACCATATAACATGTATGAGTTGGCTAACTTTTATGATACTTCATTTGCTAATCACGCTGCTATTGATGCAAAGGTAGAAAACGTTGTTGGTCTTGGATACTACTTTGAGGTAGCAGATAGAACAATGTTAAGGTTTGAAATGAATGATGATCAAGGAGCAGTTGACCGTGCTCGTCGCCGTATTGAAAGAATGAAGTTAGAATTAAAGGATTGGCTAGAAAACCTTAATGATGATGATTCTTTTACAAAGACAATGGAAAAGTTTTATACAGATGTTCAGGCTACAGGTAACGGCTTCCTAGAAATTGGTCGTACCGTAACTGGAGAGATTGGATATGTTGGTCATATTCCAGCAACAACTGTTCGTGTCCGCCGTCTTCGTGATGGATATGTTCAAATTATTGGAAATTCCGTAGTTTACTTCCGTAATTTTGGGGCTAACAATCAAAACCCAATGACTGCTGACACAAGACCAAATGAGATTATTCATTATAAGGAATACTCTCCTCTAAACACATACTATGGTATTCCAGATATTGTTGCTGCATTGCCATCTCTTATTGGAGATCAACTTGCATCACAATACAATATTGACTACTTTGAGAATAAGGCTGTTCCTAGATATGTTGTTACCTTAAAGGGTGCAAAATTATCTGCTGAGGGAGAAGACAAGATGTTTAGATTCTTGCAGACTGGACTTAAGTCTCAGTCACACAGAACTCTTTATATCCCGCTTCCTGGAGATACTGATCAAAACAAGGTTGAGTTTAAAATGGAGGCTGTTGAAAACGGCATTCAAGATGGCTCATTTAAAGAGTATCGTAAACAGAACCGTGATGACATTCTCATTGCCCATCAAGTTCCAATCTCTAAGTTAGGTGGAGCAGATTCAGGCATTGCTGCAGCACTTTCACAGGATAGAACTTTTAAGGAGCAGGTTTCACGCCCAGCCCAAAAGCACTTGGAAAAGGTTGTCAATAAGATTATTAAAGAAAAAACAGATATACTTGAACTTAAGTTTAATGAACTTACCTTGACTGATGAAATTGCACAATCACAGATTATTGAAAGATATGTAAAGACACAGGTTATGACTCCAAACGAGGCTCGTGAGAAGTTGGACTTGCCACAAAGGGCAGATGGCGATGAACCATTTGTAATGTCACCACGTCAAGCAACTGACTCCAGAGCAAATCTGGCAGGGAACCGTGAAAGAGATGCTGAGAGAACTAATAACAATTCAGACTCTACTACAACGGTGGCTGGACGCAATCCACAAGGAGAAGGTAGAGCATCTCAATAATTGAGATAACGTTGAAAATGTTTGGTATAATGGTATCGATATGTTAATAAATAAGGCTCATTGGGTGACTGATGGCGACAATGTTCGTCTATCAATGCCTATTGGAAAAGTTGATGTTGAGCGCCGTATGGTGTCAGGTTTTGCCACTCTTGATAATATTGACAAGCAGGGCGACATTGTAACCACAGAGTCTAGTATAAATGCATTTAAGAACTTCCGTGGAAATCTACGTGAGATGCACCAGCCTTCAGCAGTTGGTAAGATTGTTTCTTTTAAAGAAGATCGTTACTTCGATCCAAGTACAAAAAAGTTTTATAGTGGAGTATACGTTTCAGCGTATGTTTCAAAGGGTGCACAGGATGCCTGGGAGAAAGTTCTAGATGGAACTTACACAGGATTCTCTATTGGTGGAAACATCAAGACCTGGGATGATGCATTTAATGAAGAGATGGATAAGACAATTCGTGTTATCAAGGAATATGATCTTTTTGAACTCTCATTAGTTGACTCCCCTGCAAATCAGTTTGCAAATATTGTATCAATTGAAAAACAAGATGGTCACAATGTTCTTGGTGGTTTGATTTCAAAGGTAGATACAGAAAATATTTTTTATGATCAAGAATCAGGAATGGTTATCCTATCAGATGCAGAAACAGTTTCACACCCAGTTACTGAAAAGCAAATGAAAAACATTGGTTTTGTTGAAAAGAATGATAATGAAAAAGCAGAAATGATAAAGTTCTTAGTTGATAGTGCTAAAGGCATTAGTACAATTAAGATTACAAAGGAGGTTAGTCCTATGAATGAAACAACAGAAACAGCAGTTGATGCTGCAGTTGAAGAAGTTCAGGTCGCTCCAGAGGCACAGCCAGCAGAAGTTGTAGAAACTCCTGCAGTCGTTGACGAAGCACCAGCAGTTGAAGAACTTGCAGTTGCCAAGTCAGATGATGGTAGTGCAGATTCTTCTGTCGAAAAAACAGAAGAGGGAGAAGTTGTTGCAACAGAAACTGTTGTAGCAAAGTCTGATGAAGCAATTGTTGAGGCAGTTGCAGAAATCAAGAATTCTCTTACAAATGCCTTTGGCGATCTTGCAACAACTATTAAGTCTCTTAACGAGCAAATTGTTGCACTACACAAATCTCTTGACACCGTATCAGGTGAGGTTAAGACCGTATCTGATGAGGTAAAAAATGTCAAGGGAGTTTTTAATGAGTTTGGCAAGCGAGTAGATGCCGTAGAGCAAGATACCGCTTTCCGCAAGTCTGGCGATCTAGGCGAGGTCGTGCAGTTTGAGCCTACCAAGGTTCAAAAATCCCTATGGGGCGGTCGTTTCCTCACATCAACCGACCTATTTAACTAAGGTAAAAATCACTAGGAGGTGAACAATATGTCGGAACAAAATAACAATCTAGAAAAGAACTACCCTGGATCAGGCGGAGCAGGCAATGAGATTAACTCTCAGGGCGGTTTCGTATCTGGTGGTGTTGGTAGTGCAACTGGTTTAGACTCTGCAGGATCATCTGTAGGATCACAACTCGGTAACACTGCAACAGCAGCATTCGGATCAACATCTGGACCAAACGCAGTAAACCCAACTGGCGCTGCAGGTGGTATTCTAGCACCAGAGCAGGCTCGTCGCTTCATCGACTACGTGTGGGATGCAACAGTTCTCGCCAAAGATGGTCGTAGAGTTACAATGCGTGCTAACACAATGGAGATCGAAAAGGTCAACGTTGGAGAACGTGTAATCCGTGCTGCTGCTCAAGGAGCACCAGACTACACAAACGCAGGCGCTACTTTTACTAAGGTAGAATTGACAACCAAGAAGATTCGTCTTGATTGGGAAGTCTCTACTGAAGCACTAGAAGACAATATTGAAGGCGGTGCACTTGAAGATCATCTAGTTCGCTTGATGACTAATGCATTTGCTAACGATATCGAAGACCTTGCAATTAATGGTACAGGAACAGGCGCAGATGCCTTCCTTTCCATCATGCCTGGCTTTATCAAGCAGACCCGTGGAACAGTCGGAAACGACGCACACGAGTACGCAGCAACCGTTTCAGACAACAACTACACAACATCAGTAATGCAGGGCTTGCTTCTAGCAATGCCACGCAAGTACCGTGCACTTAAGTCAAACCTTAAGTTCTATGCAGGTACTGACGCTTTTGCTGGTATTGTTCGTAACAACGGTACACTAGCAGATGCTATTTCATCAGCGTTCTCAGATCGCATTGGTAGCACACAGGCAAACCGTCAAGAATTCCTTGATGGAACTGCACAAACACTTGGTAATTCACGTACAACTCGTGTACTTGGTGTAGATGTTCTTGAGGTTCCTTACTACCCTGCAGGTTATGTCGACTTGACATTCCCTCAGAACCGTGTATGGGGCTTCCAACGTGATATCACAGTAAATCGTGAGTACGTTGCAAAGAAGGACACAATCGAATACACAGTATTCGTACGTTTTGGTATCCAATGGGAAGAACTAGATGCAGTCGCTTATGTCGACTCAGATAGTGCTGATTCCTAAGATTTAACCAATCACTTATAGGGAGGGTAGCGTAAAAACTACCCTCCTTATTCTTTTCTGGTATAATTACAAATAAGCATAGGAGATTTTATGAAACCAACAATGGAACAATTATCAAAGCAAACCGTTATGGAACTAAAGTCCTATGCCAAAAAGAACGGCATTGATCTATATGGGTCAAATACTAAATTAGAAATTCTAGAAGTTATTGCATCATTCTTCCCACCAACAATAGATGGCGTTGAAGTTAAGCCAGAAGATCCAAAAGAGAAGGTTGCAATTTACTCAGATAAAAACCTACATATGGATAACCTTAAGCCTATAACTGTAGGCTATAACATCGTCTCAAAGGAGGCATCGGAAAAGTGGCTCACTCACAGGTTAGTGCGAATAGCATCTCCTGAAGAAGTAGCCTCATACTACGGTAAACAAGCATGAATATTTTAAGAATTCCACCATACCCACTTTCAGTTACTTATACAGTTCCAGATAATAACGCTGACTATATTTTGGTTATTGAGGATGTTGCAGAACAAACAGAAGTAGAGGAGTTCATAACCTCTAATGCAAATTCTCAACTTACATATTCTTTAACTGGAGACTTTGTGAAGTATGATAAATCCTATGCCCTTAGCATCTATGAGGATGTTGATGGAGAGCGTGGAGATATTGTAGTTGAAGATAACTTAGATGTTGCTAGACCATATGTAAACCCAACTACATTAGCCACTTCTGGAACAGCAACAGATATTGCTGCATACACAGAATATGAAAGCCTTGCAAGAGCAATCATTGACGCAATAACTGGTGGTTTCTATTATGATAGAACATATCTAGAGGTTGTCGGTCAAGGTACAGACTATGTACCACTTTGGAAAAGAACACATAAGATTTTAAAGGCATACGAAAATGCAGAGTTAGTTTATGACCTTAGCGATACAGTTAATGGTCCAGCCTTAAAATCTTATAACTATATAATTACTAAAGATAAGTCTGCTATTACAAAAGACCCAATTGAAACAACAGATGCTATGAACCGTGCAGAAAGAAAATACCCAAGTATTCCTGTAGCGCCTTCAGACTCAATTAGTCTTTTTGATACAGAGGATAGTGGCAATGTTCAGACTATAGTCCCAGCCGTAGCGTTTCCAGAAGGAACTGACTATATCTTTTTGTTAGAAACTGGATATAAGGTAGTCCCATCAGATATTACAGATGCAGTAAAAATGTTAATTGAAGATATCAAATGTGGAAAACTTGACTACTATAAGAGATATATTAAAAACTATAGCACAGACCAGTTTAAGATTGAATACGATAAGAGAATGATAGACGGCACTGGCAATATTCTGGTTGACAAGATATTAGATAAATACGTAGAAACGATTATCCGTCCAGGAGTCTTATAATGGAATGCTGTCCAGAAACAGATTTCATGTACCCGATGAAGGCTGATATCTACTACCCAATAATTAAACAAACCCAATATGGTCAGGCTACAAAAGATTGGGTATTTGACAGAACAATTATATGCAACGCAACAAATGTTGGTGGTGCAGGAACAGAAGATATTAAGCCTGAAACATTTTTACAGTATGAAAATAAACTAATTGCCAGAACAAAAAATGATCCAAGAATATCATCTACAAATTCTGAAAACGCTATTACAAATATTCTAGTTACAAACATAAGAAGTGCTAATGATGATATTATTTATAAAGAGACTGCAGGGGCTAGAGCAGGAAGAGGAACCATTTACGAAATGGCTACAGTAGAGCCTTTCCTAGGACCTTTTGGAAGTGTCGAATATTTTAAGATGCTCTGGCGTAGGACAGAGAATCAAACAGTGAGTGACTAATGAGAATAACAACAAACTCAAAACAATTTGAATCTCAGGTTGGTAATATTATTAAATACTCTATGGGATTTTTAGATGGTGTGCAAAAAGGTAAGTCAGTATTTTTAAAAAATCTTGGTGCAGGAACAATACAAGCAATGGCTGCATATGTAGATGTTTCTGCTAAAGGTAATCCTAATGCCCTACACCATGTGTACGAGTGGTACCAAACAGGAAGCCCTAGCGCAAGACTATTTGACATAGACTATACAGTTAGTAATCTTGGTTTAACATTTAACTCAAAGTTTAGACAATCTAGAACATTAAAAGAAGATTCAAATGTTCCATTTTATAATAAAGCAAGCATTATGGAAAACGGCATACCAGTAACTATAACACCCAAGAAATCTTCAGTATTGGTTTTTGAACAAGGCGGAGAGACTATCTTTACCAAGAATCCAGTAACAGTGAGAAACCCAGGCGGAGAGTATGTTGCTGGATCATTTGAAAGAACAATAGATGAGTTTATTCTTAAATATTTTAAGCAATCATTTTTACGTGCTAGTGGAATTTACGATTATATAAAGAAGCCAGTTCTATATAAGAAGAACTTTAAGGCTGGATCAAAACTGGGTAAATCTAAAGGAGTCGATACTGGATTTAGGTGGATAGCAAATGCAAAGATTGGTGTAGAATAGACCTATGACTTTAAATACTTATGCTCAGACTGGCTTCCCCCCAACATTTCTTAATGCTTATATAAACAGCGAGTTAAAAGAGTTTGGTTTGATTCCAGATGGACCTAACCCATTTCAACCATTTTTCCCAGCACAAAGCCCAATTAATATAGAAGACATTTATAATGATAGCGTTTATATTAAAAATAACCCAAATGCTATAGTAGTTATGTTTGATAGGCTTATTAGATTTAGACCAAATGCATTTTATAGAAATAAAAGAGAGCAACTTGTATACTTTATTTATGCCCCAGACTTGACCAAACTTTTTGATGCGACCAGGGTAATTATTGAGTGTCTAGATAGAGAAGATTCAGCAGCCCAAGATCTAAACGCCTGGCTATCCGTTAATGACATAGAAGATGAAAATGGCAATGCTATTACTAAAAATGTAATGTTTCATAATATTAAGGTTTATCAGGCAGATGAGGCAAGAGATATAGCCGAGTTAGCCTCAGCACGAACACTATTTTTGAATAAATTGGTCATAGAGTATGACTACCATACTACAGATACCCTTGGAACGTCCCAAAGATACACATAAAAATGCTGTTATAATTATGGTGAGGAAACACAAACGCCGTACAACTTAATATCTATTCTTAAGGAAGAGGTGAATATATGGCATACAGTCGTGGAACGTCGTCCAACATTATTGTTGGTGCAGCAGCACTTTTCGTTGCAGACACAACCCTAACTCCAGCAACCCTGGAGCCGTTTAGCACAGAAGTATCTTTTAGAGAAACACTCTCAAACGATGCGGATTACACAAACGTAGGTTACACCATGAACGGTCTAGAAATGCAGTTCCAACCAGACTTCGGTGAAGTCCAGGTAGACCAAATTCTTGACGTTGCAAAACTTTATAAGCAAGGCATGCAGGTTAATCTTGCAACTGCTTTTGCTGAGGCAACACTAGAGAATCTTCTCTTGGCGTTGGCATTCAGTTCAGACGAACTAACTGGTTCAAAGTCAACTCACTCAGGTCAGGTCTTGAACCTATCTGCAGGTGATATTGGCGAATGTCCAGTAGAGCGTGGAATTGTTGCAGTCGGTCCTGGTACAGGTGATTGCGTAGATTCTCCATTCGTGGAGCGTGTCTACACAGCATACCGTGCTTTGTCAATCGAAAACGTAACAGTTTCAGCAAAGCGTGATGAGGCTTCAATGTTTGAAGTATCATTCCGTTTGCTACCAGAAGATACTTCAGGCTCATATGGTAAGATCGTTGATCGTACCTTCGGAGACCTATTGTCTTAATAGTTTAACTATACATCAGAGCCCATGTCTTCGGATGTGGGCTTTGTTGTTTTATGGTAGAATAGAATTTCTATGGCAACTACAGTATATAAAAGTGAAATAATACATTTATTTGATGGTACAGAATTAGAAATAATGCCATTAAAGATTAAGTATTTACGTGAATTTATGCAGGCATTTGAAAATGTCAAGGTAACTAAAAATGATGATGAAGCCATAGCAGCCCTAGTAGAGTGTGTTCGTGTATGTATGAAGCAATACTATCCACCAATATCTGGAAGCGTAGAAGATGTTGAAGATAGCATAGACATGCCAACAATTTATAAGGTTTTAGATGTATCTGCTGGAATTAGAATTAACAAAAAATCTGAAGAGCCAGTAAAAGATCAGGCTGTAGAAAGCGGTTCTAGTTGGGATGACCTAGACCTTGCTAAATTAGAGTCAGAGGTATTTTTGTTGGGTATTTGGAAAGACTATCATGAATTAGAATTATCACTATCTATGCCAGAACTCATGGCAACACTAGAGGTAAGTAGAGAATTAGATTATGCAGAAAAGAAATTTATGGCTGCTATTCAAGGAGTTGACCTAGATGCAGAGTCTGGAAAAGGCAAGGGGCAGCAGGAATGGGAAGACATGAAAGCAAGAGTATTTAGTAAAGGTCAGACCAACGATTCAAATGATATTCTATCCTTACAAGGACCTAAAGCCCAGAAGTTAGGGTTTGGTATTGGAATGGGATTAGATTACGAAAACTTAACAAAATAGCCTGTTTATGCTATAATTGAGTTAACCTATATAGGAGGAAATACATGGCAACAACCGTACATGAGGGCACAGAACTTACCCTTATGGATGGCTCAAAGATTAAGGTACGTCCACTTAAGATCTCTTTGCTCCGTCCATTTATGAAGAAGTTCGAACAAGTAGCAGGGGTGGCAGAAGATAACGAGAAGTCAATGACTCTTCTTATTGAATGTGTACAAATTGCAATGGAGCAGTACAGTCCAGACCTGTCTAAAGATATCAACAAACTAGAAGAGATCCTAGATCTCCCAACAGTTTACAAAGTTATTGAAGCCGCTTCTGGAGTTAAACTAACAGACGCAAATACTCTTTTAAATACAGTACTTGCAAACAACTAATACTTAAAAGAGGTGTAAATGAATGGCTGATGTAAATGCTAATATTGGCGTACATATTGATACGTCAGCGGCACTGGCAGAACTTAAAAACTTACAGCGTCAATTAGCCAACTTCCATTCTTCTGTAGCAAAGAATAGTGCAGCCTCAGCAGCAGCACAAAAGAATCTACAGACTAATCTTTTAAACGCTATTAATGCCACTGGCAAATTCTCTGCCCAGATGGGGTTGGTAAGAACTTCAACGGAGTCGTTTACTCACGCACTGGAGAAAAATAAACTCTCTATGCGTGAGTATTTCCGTTATGCAGGCGGATCTACTAAGACATTCGGAAAGTTATTTAGACAAGAGTTTGACACAATTGGCAAGGTAGCCGAAGAGCGTGTCAAGAAGATGCAGACTCAATATATTAAGATGGGTCGTGATGCATCTGGTGCAATGAAGGCAATGGCAATCACACCAAGAACATTGGATATGAATGATTACGCCACAAAAACAGCCTTAGCAGCACAGAAACAAGCATTATTTAATCAGTTAGTTAAGCAGGGTTCTACCAATCTTCTAAACTTTGGTAAGAATACCCAGTGGGCTGGTCGCCAGTTGATGGTTGGATTTACAGTACCACTTGCATATTTTGGTACAGCAGCAGCAAAAACATTTATGGATCTTGAAGCACAGGCTATTAAGTTTAAGCGTGTTTATGGTGACATGTTTACAACAACAGATCAAACAACTAAGGCTCTTGCAGATATTGAGGCTCTTGCTAAAGAGTTTACAAAATATGGAGTTTCTGCAGTTAAGACTATGGAACTTGCTTCACAGGCTGCAGCAATGGGTAAACAGGGTGCGGACCTTACTGCACAAGTAGCAGAAGCAAATAGACTTGCTGTTCTTGGCGGGGTAGAACAAACACAAGCCCTAGAAACAACTATATCAATTACAAATGCATTTGGTATAGCAGCAGAAGATTTAGCAAAAAAGATTAACTTCCTTAACGCAGTTGAAAACCAAACTGTTGTATCTATTGAAGATTTAACAATTGCAATTCCAAAGGCTGGACCAGTTGTACAGCAACTTGGCGGAGATGTAGAAGATTTAGCATTCTTCCTAACAGCAATGAAGGAAGGTGGAATTAATGCATCAGAAGGTGCTAACGCACTTAAGTCTGGTTTAGCATCATTAATTAATCCAACTAAAAAAGCATCTGAAATGCTTGCGGGATATGGAATTAATATTAAGGCAATCGTTGAAGGAAATCAAGGAAATGTAAGACAAACAGTTATTGACTTTGCAAGAGCGCTTGATACACTTGATCCTCTTAATCGTGCTCGTGCAATTGAACAGTTATTTGGTAAGTTTCAATTTTCACGTTTGTCTACACTATTTCAGAACGTAACTAAAGACGGTACACAAGCAAGCAAGGTACTACAACTTGCTGGAGCATCTGTTGAACAACTTGCAATATTGTCAGAAAGAGAATTAAAAACAGTAGAAGATGCTGTTGGTACACAGTTTAAATCAGCAGTAGAAGAACTTAAATTAGCAATTGCTCCAATTGGAAAGACATTCCTTGAAGCAGTTACACCAATTGTTAAAACTATTGGAAACCTTCTTGATAAGTTTAACAACCTTGGAGATGGAACAAAGAAGTTTATTGTAATTGCCTCTACCCTTGTTGGAATTATTGGTCCAACATTGTTGATGACATTTGGTTTGCTTGCCAACGGTGTAGCAAATATTATTAAACTATTCCTTGCTCTTCGTGGTGGATTCTTAAAACTTGGTGGTAATACAAAGATTCTTGCAGAGCAAACTGGATATATGAATGCAGAGCAACTTGAGGCTGCAACAGTTGCTGCATCTCTTAACCAGGCACACACAAGATTAACCCAATCATTTACAGCAGAAACATCTGCAGTTAGATTACTTCGTCAAGCATATATTGATGCCACAGTAGCAGCCGCAAACTTTGCTAGAGCAAACCCAGGCATGATGATGCCAGGTAAGGGTGGCGCTCCAAAGAAATTTGCTAGAGGAACAGCATCTGTTCCAGGCAGTGGAAGAAAAGATAATGTTCCTGCAGTATTGATGCCTGGAGAAGCAGTAATACCAACAGATATAGCACAAGATCCACAGTTCCAACCAATTATTGATGCAATGCTTAGTGGAAAACTACAAGCATTTGGAACTGGAACTGGAGATGCACAACCATTTGCTAATTCTCCACAGTTCCAACCAAAGATGGATCTAAGCGGACCTTCAGCACAGGTTCTTAATACTAACCCAAGCCAAGTAAATAGACTTGTCCTAGGTTTATCTGGAGTAACACAAGAAAGCAATGAAGCGTTTGCAGCAAGAAGTGCAAAATTGCTTGCAAGAATGCAAGGAAATAAAGCAACAGTTACTGCAGACGGAATGTTGTCATTTGGTGGTAAAACATATCCTACAACAAGTCAAAAAACTGCACTTGCTCTTAAGAAAAAAATTGAACAACTTCTTGCAGATGGATATCAAACAGAAAAAATTGTAAATGCTTTAGATAGAAATGTTGAACGTGGTCGCCCAATGACTGCTTCACAACTTGATAGAAGACTTTCTATTGGTAGAGGCTCATCAACTGGAACATCTGCACCATCATCAATTAGAAATCTTGCCAAGCAGTCTCAATCAGGATTTATGTCAGAGACTCGTGCCATTAAGGAAGTCTTAAGAAGACAAGGCATTGTTTTAACACCACAACAAGAAAAGAATTTATTTAATGTTCAAGCATCTCACATTCAAGAAGTAAGAAGTGCTGGAGTTAAAGAGTGGAAGGCTAATAACCTAGTAGCAGATTTAGGATATGTAAATAATTACTTAAATACTGTAAAGGGCAAACTTGGTCAAAATCTACTTGGAATGTCTGACGAACAACTTAAGTCAATGGGAATTGATAGAAATGAACTTAAGAAGTTGCAGTCTGGAACACATCCAACAAATGCTAGAGCAGCAGAAACACTACGTGCTGTTGCTAGATATGATGCCTCAATCAATCCTAATTCATATCAAGCAAAGGCTGTGCTTGCAGGACTAGAGTATCGCTCAAAGAGTAATTTCTATTCACAACCAATGAAGACTTTGGCAGACATAACCCCTACAAAGAAATCAAGAACTAAGACTGGAGTTGTTGATGGTCAAACTGGTAGAGCAAAGCCAACATCTGTAGGTGTAGTTGGTGGAGGAATTGGGGATAGAAGACAAGTTGCTATCGGTAAGGGCGAAACAGTTCTTAATAAAAAAACAACAAATGCAATTCGTAGTGGAAAGCCAGCATTTATTCCAGGTCTTGGCAAGATTAGAATTGCTGGAGCCGAGCAGGGTATTCCAACAGGACAAAAAACTGGAAGCACTACAGTTGGAGCGGTATCACAATCAGCACAACTATCTCGTGCACAATTAATAGCAGCAACAGAAAAAATAAGTTTAAAGGAAGCCAAGCGTAGGATAGCAGCAGAAAGAAAACTTACTACATCTATGGAAGAGTCTACAAAGGCTCAGATGACAACAAAAGAAAAACTAACTCAGTTCAGTTCAAAGGCAGGCGTTGGAATTGGAGCAATGAGTGGTTTAACAATTGCTGCCTCATTTGCTGGTGGTCAAGTTGGAGAGATGGCACAAAAGATTATGCCATTTGTATTTGGTTTGCAGGGTATAACAATGCTTCTTCCTATGCTTGCAAATCCTTGGGTAGCAGCCATTGCAGCCATTGCTGTTGTTGGCGGAGTATTTATAAAGATGGCTAAAGATGTTGAAAAGGCTAGAAAGGCTGGAGTTGATCTTGCTAAGTCTATGAATATGACATCTGATAAACTTCAAAGTCTTGCAGAAACTACTGGAACTGTAAGCGCTACAGAAGAGGCAAACAGAAAACGACAAAATGTTTTAACTGGAGAAGATGCAGTACAAAGAAAATTTGGTCAAAACATTCTTGGTAGTGAGTTTGGTAAAAATCTTTTAGCAGATATCGAAAAGCAAGCAAAGTCTGGTCAAGGAATTCAACAAATTGGTACAAATATTTCTAATAGCCTTGCTTATGCAATTGTTCAAGGAGTTATAACAACTGATCAAGCAAGAAGTATTGCCTCAGCGCTTGGTGAAGAATTAAAGAGTTATGAAATTCCAGCAATTATTAGTGGAAAATTAACAACTCTTCTTGGACCTAATGGCGAAAACCTTGCAACAGATCCACTTAAGATCACTCTTGCAATTCAGCAGGAATCAATGAATAGACAGGCTGATTTCTTTAAGACTGCCCTTGAACAATCAGTTAGCACTGTAACATTTACCAATGTTGGTCAAGTTATTGGTGGAGGAATTACTGCAGCAGTTGGTGGGCTTATGGCAGCAGCAGGTGTTCCAGCGCTTGCTGCAGGAGGTCTTCCAGGTGCAGGATTACTTGCTGGTGGAACTGCTCTTACTGCAGCAGGATCAGCAAGCGTTGCCGCTGGACTATCAGATCAAAATAAACGTAGAGAAGTAAATGCTGAACTAGGTGCTGCAGCACTTCAACTTGGTTTAGAGCAAGTAACAATGAATAATGGTCTTGTCGACTCACTTAATAAACAATATGACATTAAAGTTAAAATGGCTAAAACAGATGCTGAAATTAAAACAATTGAAGCAGAAAGAAAAGCAGCACTTGATACTCTAAATGCTAAAAATGCTGAAGCCCTAAATCTTCTTATTGCACAAAAAGATGCTTTTGGTCCAGAAATATTTACAAAAGGAATTAATGCAGCAATAGATGCGCTCTATAAAGAAGGACCTATGAAGGTTTTTGCTGATGAAGCAAAGAAAGCCATGGATGGAATAAAAGACGCAGACTTTAAGGCAATGCTACAAGTTCAGTTTGCTAGTGGTTCACTTGACCCAGTAACTATAATGAAACTTGCAAATAACGAAAATCTTGAAAGCCAGTTTACAGTTCTTGTTGAAACACAAGGTAGTGAAAATGCAAATCTAGTAATGCAATTACTTATGAAGGCTGGAGTAACAGATACAAATCTTCCAATCTTTATGGATATCTTAAATAAAGATCCAAAGAATTTTGATAAAAATATGAATGCTATTGCAACTCTTGCTAATATGCAGCAAAAGTATGGAATTACTATTGATGTTAATGATGATGGAGCAACACAAATAAAAGAAGTTGTTGCAATAACTGAAAAATTAGCAGGAATAACTGGAGAAGAATTAACCAAAGAGGCATTTCTTAATTTAGGCATTACTGGAGATATGACATCTGCAGAATTTGATAAGTTATGGACAACTTTGGTTGGTACTTCTAAAACAATTAATAAGAGTGTGATTGTTGACTTTGTTGCTGCTGGAGATAGAAATGTACTGTCTGCATATCTTGCTGCACAAGGAATTACTCAACTTAGAGGTAGGGGTGCCGCTGCACAAAAGAAGAAGTACATGGATGCAGCAAAGGCTGACCTTGTTGGAAGACAAGGGAAGGTAGATCCAAACGCTATTCCTGGCGGTACAGGTGGAACAGGTGGAGACACAGGCTCAAGAGATACAACACTTGATGATATTTTAAATAGACTGAAAATGGTTCGTAAGGCATCAATTAATGCTACTGGAGGAATTAATGAACTGCTCAAGGTTACAAAAGGCAAAGGATTAACTCAATTTGGTGGAGTAATGCAAAACCTTATGAACCAAGCACCTGGAGCAATGAATAGAGAGTTCCTTGATTTTATTAATCAAATGGACGATAAGACTCGTAAAACATATATGACCATTAAAAATGGTCAGCCAGTATTAACTGCACAAGGCAAGGCTCTTAAAGAAGCATTTGATGAAGCAGTAATTGGAGAATACCAACTTACACAATCACAAACTGTAGATTCTACAAAGGCTCAGTGGAATGCATTTATGAAACTAAAGGCTGCTGGAATAGATGCTGCACAAGCAATTGAAATGGTTGCAGATGCCGAACTTGCCGTAGCAATAAATGGAAAAGACATTAGTTCTGAAGAGTTAAAGAAAATGGCTATTGATGCTAAGGCTGCAGCACAGGCAGTTAAAGACTTACAGCAAGACCTTAACATGCAAACCAGAGAGGGTCAGTTCCAAATATTCCAAGATTCATTTGGTGCGGCAATGGATTATTTTGATGCACAATCAGCACTTGTTGAACAAGAAAGAAACGCTGCTCCAGCATATAAAGAACTAACAAAAGAGATAGATGCTCAAACAGCAGCAATAGATGCAGCAGAAAAAGTTATTAGTGATTATCAAGATAAAATTGGCAACCTTCAGTATGACCTAGAATATAACACTGTCTATGGAGCAAGAATAATAGATAATCTTAATGCACAGATTGATACCTTAAATAGAACTGCTGATATTAATTTTGATAGACCGCTTGCAAACTTAAGTGATGAATCTAACATTCTTTCAAATACTTTAGGACTTATTGATAGAGCAGAAGAAAGCATTAATAAAAAATATGATGCCCAAGAAGAAGCCTTGTCAAAAATTTCACAACTTAACTCTGAAATTGCAGCACAAGAAAAACAAAGACTTACACTTGCTGATGCATTAAGTCAAGGAGATATTGCCGCCGCCGCTGCTGCTGCTCAAGAAATGAGGGCAACGGCTGCAGAGGCTGCATCACGTAGATCATCTGGAGTTCTTGCTGCTGCACGAGAAGCAGAGATTGGTGCAGTATCAGTTAGCGGAATGACAAGGGTTCAAATTGAAGAGCGTCAGTTCCAAATTGGTCAACAAACATTTGCACTAGAACAACAACGTCAAGTTATTGAAGCACAGATCCTTGCTATACAAGATCAGATTTATGCTAAAGAACTTCTTCGTGAGCCAATTAATAAAAAGATTAGAGATTATCAATTTGATATAGATAAGAAGCAACGTGAATCTTTAGTACCAGCACAACAGGCTCTTGAAAAAGCAACTCTTGCTAAAGAGCAATATGAGAAACAAACTGATGCACTTATTAAGAGCATTACTTACCAAGGTCAGACAAAAGATCAGTGGGTAATTATTAATACAGAATTAACTGCTGTAGAGTCTAAAATGAAGGCTGTTGAAGCAGAAACAAGTAAGTCTGCTAAAAACACAGCAGCAATTCTTGCTTCTTGGCAGGCACTAAAGAGTAAGACTATTACCCTTACAGAAAATGTAAATAGAATTATTACAACAACAAATATTGTTAATACTGTTTATACAAGCAGTGGAGGTGGCGGTAGTAGTACACAAAAGAAAATGTATGGTGGAAAGATTATGCCAATGAACTATGGCGGAATGGTTCCTAAGTATTTTGCTGCAGGTGGTAGAGTTGGATCTGATTCAGTTCCAGCAATGCTTACCCCTGGAGAGTTTGTAATGAATAAGGCTGCAACCAAGAGATTTGGTCCAATGCTTAATCAGATGAATAATTCTAAGTTCCCTTCAATGATTGAAGATATGACTCCAGCAGTTTATTCATCTAATAATTCATCTGTAGTGATGCCAACAATAACATCTGTAGCAACAACAGTTTCAGACAGTTCTACGACCATGTATAATTATAATATTGGAATTACAGTTCCACAATCAAATGCAAGTTCTAACGATATTGCTAGAGCAGTAATGGGTCAGATTAAGTATATTGATTCACAGAGAATTAGAGGACAAAGATAATGGCTACCGCAGCATATTTAACAGGTCGTCGTAGATATCAACGCCCACAGGCTTTACTTTGGTCTGAGAACGCAGGAACCTTGGTAGATGGAGTTTATGTACCAACAGGCTATGAAATAGGCGTAGATGCCCCAGAGGGGGCTGATGAAGCCCTTCTAGACCAGTTCTTAATACTTTCTGACCATAATCGAGGGGAACTTCAATTTAAACCAGTAAGAATAGAACAACGTCAAAGAACCATCAATGGTAGGATGAGGTCTTATCATATTGCCGACAAGTTAACTATGTCATTATCTTGGAATCTATTGCCATCTAGAGGTTTTCATTTACCAGCAGATTTTAATCCAACAACTGGTGCTTCACCATATAAAAATGTTGCTGGTCAAGAGTACACAGCAGATGGTGGAGCAGGTGGAGTAGAGTTATTGGATTGGTATGAAAACCATAAGGGTCCATTCTGGATGTATTTGGCATATGATAAATATAATAACTTTGGTAAAGATAGTGCTGCTTATGGTCATCTAGCACAATATAATCAAATTATGCAGGTATACTTTGCTGACTTCAACTATACTGTCGTAAAACGTGGTGGTGGTAACCATGATCTTTGGAATATTTCGGTAACGCTGGAAGAGGTCTAAAGTGTTTGTAAATGAAGCGCTAAAGACACACCTAGAAACATCTGCAACAGTTAGACTTCAGTCATTAGTTTTGGCTGAGTGGAATATGAATATGCCAGACAATATTTATAAACTTGGCAACTATAGGTATAGACCATTAGACAGTTCTTCACAATATTTTACACTACCAAATGATTTTGACCAACTAGATGCTGGAAATTATTTTACTGGAGCAACAGATGCCGATGTAGTAATTGATGGTGGTTTTACAAATTCAAATGTGCCTCAGTTATTTACATCAACTAAAGATAAGATGAAGATGATATATTCTTTAGAAGATTGCTTAAAGCCATTTAGACCTAGATCAGGTATTAATAAACCACTATATTTTAATAATAAATTTTTAGCAAACTCTGGTGCATCAATGGCACAAAGACCAAGATATTATATGCCTTCTAGGTATGATGAGTTTAAGTATTGGACATCATATAGAACAGAAAATAATATTGAAAGAGGCATTGCTAAAAATATTTCTAATGGCTTGTACTATATTGATGATGCTGTTCCATTTGTTGTATATAAAGAAAACGTTCCAACCAATAGAATTATTATTAAAATGCAGACAAACATTGGTGATGTTAATTTAGGTCCATTTATTAATGGAACTTCTTCAATAGCAGATCCATTATTTGGAACTGCAAATAAAACAACTCCCACAAGATGGAAGGTTCAGTACCTTAAGGGTAATAGTTGGGTAGATGCATATTCATTTAGAGAAAATGACACAAGAGCATCGGGAGAACCAATCATAGATACAGATGGATACGTTGAACTTGAATATGGTTTAATTATTCCAGAAGAGTATCAGTCTTCTTTTGTATTTGCAGAAACACTATCTTCAGACACATTGCTTCCAGAAACAAGCGTAGAAGGTTATGCCTACCTTGTTATTGAAAACGAAGGGGATCGTGGAACATTCTATATCTGGACTAATGGAGACTATGCAACATTTACACCACAGTATGGATGGCAGTTAGGTTCAGAAGAGGTAGCAAATAACACTAATTTTGTAACTGATTTAACATCCCCAGACTCATTTGACAATGATATAGACGGAGACGTAACTTATAGAGAATTCCAATATATACGTGGAATGCGTATAGTCGTTGATGTTATGAATAAGTTTGATTCTACTTTTGATTTAATTGAGATGTCTCCAAGATTAATTGTTGATATTTCTGATAAAGTTACTGACTTTAGAATTACTAAAACACTTTCTGATATTGGGATTACATCTTTGCCAGTTGGACAGTTGCTTGCATCTAACGGAGAGATATCTTTGTTTGATGATGACCAAGCATTTAATGATCAAAATTCTTCAAGCATTGTTTCAGAATATGTAAGAAAAAACATCAAATTTAATTTTTATGAAGTAATCTTAGGTGTAAATGGGTTTGATTATTATGTTCCTATCAAAACTTTATACTCAGAGGGTTTTCCACAAGCAGATGTAACTGCAGGAACAATATCTATCCAGTTAAGAGATTTTTTCTTTTTCTTAGAATCTATGTCAGCACCAAGACTATTAACTACCCAAACATCTTTAAGTTATGCAATAACAACACTTCTTGATTATATTGGTTTTACAAACTATACCTTTAGACGTGTTACTGGAGAGTCAGACCCAATCATTCCATATTTTTTTGTTGCTCCAGATCAAAATGTTGCACAAGTTTTAAATCAATTGGCACTTGCCACTCAGACAGCAATGTTTTTTGATGAATACAATAACTTTGTAGTTATGAGTAAAGACTATTTAATGCCAACAGTAGATCAGAGATCAACAGACTTCGTTTTGTCTGGATCAAATAATCAAACAGATACTGGCGTTATTGAAAATTCTACATCTGGAAATCTTCCTAATATTATATCTATTGCATCAAAAGATAAAAAGATTTATAACGATGGAAAGATAAACTATACAACTAGATATATTCAAAGATCATACGGAAGCATTAGACAGTCCAGCATGGTTGATCAAAATAAAACTTGGATATATAAACCATCTTTGCTTTGGGAAGTATCTGGAACTGAAAATACTAAAACAATAAATGAAATTGCATCTAAGCAAGGAGCATATGTTTTAGGAGCAATGCCACTAAACTCTATTATTCCTGCGGTAGCACCAACAGTAGTCAATCATGCTATAACAAATAATGTGATTGATCTTGGAGAAAATATATATTGGCTAACAAGATACAATGGGTATCTATATTCAAATGGTGAAGTAATAAAGTATGATGCCGCAGAGTTTAGTATAACTGGGGTAGGCAATGTCTGGATTAGCAGTAACCAAGAGTACCAAAGATATTTTGCATCAATACCATTTAATGGAAAAATTTATCCAACGGGACTAATAAGAATATATACAACACCATACTATGAAACAGTCGATGGCATAACAAGGCTACAAAATGGTGCTGTAGTAGACCATGGTCGTGGTCAATTTGGAACAACGATAGTTGAACATACAGCAGGTATTAGCGATTACTGGTCTAATAATGACTATGTTCGTGGATGTAATATGCAAGCGGGATACATGTTTACAACACAGTTAGATGAAGATGTTACCTATCCATCAACTACGCTTGGCGCAGCAGGTGTTGACAATGTTCTTGCCAGACAAACAACTCGTAATGGTATTATAAAAAACTTTATGTCAAATAATTATTTAACAGAAACACAGGTAAATAATTTAAAGAGCACTGAAACTGGAACTATTCAGTCATCAGCATTAGTTATGAATGGTCCATCATTTAAAACTACAGATACGCCACTCAACTTTGTTTCTTATGTATATAAGTCATTAAATAATGCTTACAAACACTTTGGCACAAGGGTTAGAATTATTGGTAAAATAGAAAACAATACAAGTAGAACACAAACTCCAATAGGTAGTACAACCTACTATCAGGCTTCTGGAACACAGCCAGATCAAAATGTTAATATTGGTGGAGGTTCAGGTGGCTTAGCAGTATTGCTTAATCCAGAAACAAACAATGGATATTATTTTGAAATTATTGCACTAACTGAAGATAATATTAACTCTTATCTAAAGTTAAATACAAAAGGTGAGGCTGAAAAGTCTATTAATAATATTGTATTTTATAAGGTTAAAAAAGATTCTTCAAATAATAATGCAATACCAATTAAACTTTGGGGTGGTCTTTCAAAGATACTTGTAGACGATGGAAGATTTACTGGACAATATAGAATGTCTGGAGAAGACAATCCAACCGTATATGACTTATCAGTAGAGTATCAAGATATTGGAAAAACTAGAAGGTTCTATTTATACATTAATAATAAACTTATTAAGGTTGTAGACGATACAGATCCACTTCCAATTTATAACAATATGGCTTTGTTTACTCGTGGATCATCAAGAGTTATGTTTGAAAACATTTATGCACTTTCAGAAAACTATTCTCAAAATAGCGTATTTACAGTTGGAGAAACATTATCTTCTGCTCTTTCAGATGGCAAAATTAATGCAAACGAATCATTTAGAAAATATGCAATGAGTGGTATTATTCAATCAACATACCTATCTGGTATTAGTGCACAGGAGCCACCTAAGTACAATATGTATTTTGAAGAATTTGGATCAATTATGCGTGAGTGTGCATACTTTGATGTTAAATATGATCGTGCATACCCAGCACTATATGCACAACTATCTCCAACCTTTAACAGAATTAAAGGCTACACTACCTCTGGATTTAAAGCAGACTCATATGGAGCAGAGTTTTTAATATTTAATGCTACAGATAAAGCCTTAAGTCTTGACGAAACTACTGGTAACTTTTTAAGAATTCAGGGTATAACATTTACACAAGACACCACTCATGAATTAACTGTAGATGAGTACTTTAAAAAGCGTGGAAACTTGTCAGATCCAGAGTTTGTAGGTAGCACTTTAGCATTTTCTCCTTTAGTTGAAAAGGCTAAATATGATGAAATTAGACAAAGCAGAATGATTTATGGAAAGAATGATTTTACAATCGACAGTATATATGTTCAAACAGATGATGATGCTAATGCCTTAATGGGGTGGATTATTAATAAGATTATGCATCCTAAAAAATCTGTTGGTGTTAATATGTTTTCTATCCCAACTCTTCAACTTGGAGATATAGTTACACTTAACTATAAAGACTCTACTGGTCTTGATCTTGTTTCTTCTGATACAAGTAGATTTGTAGTATATAATATTGAATACTCTAGAGGAACTGACGGACCAAATATGACAGCATATTTGAGTGAGGTATAATATGAGATTTTATGGAAATATGATTGATGGTGGTGGTGAAGATTACGTTCCACAAAGCGTACAAAAGGCTGCAGTTGTACCTGCGCCAGCAGCACCAATTAAAGTAACTGTTGAAAGAGGAGATACCCTTTCATCTATTGCAAAAGAAAACAATACAACAGTTAAAGCAATTTTAGCAGCAAATCCTAAATTTACAGAACAGGCTAAATATCAAGGCGGTAACATGATATGGGCTGGAACAACTGTAAAGATTCCACCCAAAGTTTCAACACCACCAAAAGCACCTACGCCAAAAGTTGACGTGCCACCACCACTAGTTCCTCAAACACAAGAAACAACAAAAGTAGATGAAACAACAACATCCACAACAACAGCAAGTACCACTGAAACTGGTACTACAACAACTACTACAACTACTACAGATAGTGGCGGAGGAAGTACATATTCTGGCGGATATACAAGTGCTACACCAATAACTCCAGCAGACATAACAACTGCTTCAGTTGCTGCTGCGCTTCCGCCACCTCCTCCAGTAAAAACAGCACCAATTGATACAGTTTTATTTAATGATGATGAATTACCAATTGAGGTAATGACTGATCTTATATTTGAAAATATTGGTGGGCAAGAGTTAATCAATATTGCTCGTAATGATATTATTAATGGTCAGCAAGTTTCTTATCAGCCAATCAAGAACCTTTCATCTATTCAGCAGCAATATAACCCTAATAATATACTTAGTGTTCAGGCTACATCTGATAAGTATTTTGCTAATTTTCCTATTAAACTTGAAAATAAGATACCAAAAGTTGGCACTGGTCCTAATGGAAATCACATATATATTGATTCTACAAATGGAAACCTAGTAATTGAGGCTGTAAATGTTGAACAAGATGAGCAGATTGAGATAGAAATTACGGTAAGTGGTACAATATATGAAGCGGAATTTGGAGAAATCACGTCATGATAACTAACACTGGTAAAAGCATTATAGGAAAATATATGCTTGGACAGGCTCCTGCCTATGCTTCTTTTATAGCGGTTGGCTGTGGTCCTACCCCACTTGACCTTGAAGACACCCCTGGTAATTTTGCCACAAAGGAAGCCCTTGATTTTGAAATGTTTAGAATACCAGTTTCATCCAGAGGGTTTGTTAATGAAAATGGTGTTAATAAAATTGTTTTAACTGCAGAACTACCAACAGAAGAAAGATATGAGATTACAGAGGTTGGTTTATACTCAGCAGGATCTAACCCTTCCGCTGGAGCATATGACAGTAAAACAGTTTTTGCTTTTACAACTGCAGAAAACTGGCAACATCATACAGCATCGGCTGCAACTGCAATCCCTTCTTATTCTTCACCACTTGACGATCCAAATGATGACAATGTTATTGCTATTGCAGAATCAGTATTTCAAACAAATGCAGATAACTCTATTTTTTACAAGCCTGCTCGTTCAGCAAGATATGAAAGATGTAGATTTTTAAATAATACAATTTTTATTCAAGGCGATGACTCAGATCTTACAATTAATGAAGAAAGTGGTCCAGCAGCAGATCACTTTGTTATAGAGCCTGGATCAAATCATATCCATTTAACTGGAGCAAATGTAGACTTTACAAGAAACTCTCCAACTGATGAACTAAAACTAGCATTTTCTTTAGTAAATAAAGATGGAGACTCTTTAGCAATACCAGAAACAATTAGAATATTAGTAGATTTTGCAGATACAGATGCATCAACACCTACTGGGTTTGCAAGGTTTGAAGCAGAAATAAATCATGGAACATCAGGGAATCCAGAAGATGTTCAAGACTTTTCAACAAATAGATATTTTGTTGTTACTAAGCAACTACAGGAATTATATACAAGCGCAAACTTTACTTGGAACGCCGTAACAGTTGTTAAAATTTATGCATGTGTTATTGATGGTGGAGTTCCATCTGAAGATTACTACATTGCTTTGGATGCCATTAGATTAGAAAACGTAGCAACAGTTAACCCATTATATGGCTTAACAGGATACTCAGTAATTAAGACTGACGGTGCAGAAACAATTATTAAGTCACCAAATACAAGTAATTATATTGAATTTAGATTTTCAATTGGGGTAACATAATGGAAAATGAAACTATTAAAAAGGTTAAAGTTGAACAAGATAATCTTCCAACAATAAATAGTACTACAGAAAAATATGATATAAGATATAGAATTATTTCTGAAGATAAAAACAGAACCTCACACTGGTCACCAATAGTAACGCTTGATCCAGAATATATTTATGTTCCTGGAAACATAACCATTGTTTCTTCAGGAATAACTACTGTTGCATGGGATACAGTTACTATTAAAATAGGCACTCAGGTAATTCGTCAGGCTAAAGATTATGATGTTTGGGTAAAGTGGAGTAGGGCTGCAGGAAATGGAGACTGGAATTATGTTCAAAGAATCTCTGGTAATTCCATTAATCTTGTTCATCCAACTACGTTTTATATTAATGGTGTAGATCAAACACAAGCACCAAATAGAGTAACAATAGAAGTTTACTTAAAGGGTGAACCAATAACAAGAGATTCTGTAAACCTTTTGGTTTATAACCCTGCAATGCATACGATCTAATGATATAATGGAGAGATAATGGCTAAAGTACCGCTACCAGAACGAGGACAACCCTTAGATGTTACATACATCTATCAGTTGGCTGATACTATTAATGATCTGTCTACACAGGTTTCTTCAGCAACCTACAACTACACAACGGTAGATACCGTAAGCGCAGGAAAACAAAGCGTAAAAACATCTGAGGCTCGTATGATTGGCGGGTATGTTGAGGTAGCAAACAACTCAACAGTATCAGCAGGAAACGAAAAAACATTCTCATATGACTTTCCAAGCGACTTTAAGTACCAACCAATAGCCACTGCTACACCAGTAAACATTGGAAACACACCTGCTGGACAAAATGTTAGTGTTATTTTAAAAACAGTTACAACTTCTAGAGTAGAAGGAATAGTTAGGTTTGGTGCTTCTGGAGATTTATCATTAGCAGTTAATTTAATTATTCTTGGTATACCAAACTAAAGTTAAGGGTGGGAAATGATTTTTTGCAAAAAATGCAAAGGTCGTATGCTTGTCGATAGACAATACAATACAACCGAACATATAGAGATCTTTTGTGTGTTATGTGGATCAAGAATTTTTTTTCACCCTCCTTCAGAAAGTGAGCAAGGTAGATGGATACTGCAAAAGGAAAAATCCAGAGCCAAGCGTACAATAACGAGCCTGTAATAAAAGGAAATCAAAAGGTTTGGTTTTTAAATGGTGATCTTGTAAGGCTATATCATAGTTCACGTTCTACTGGAATGGTAACTGTTTATAATATTAATAAAGATAGAATAGAAACATGTTTGCGTTCTGACTTTAGAAAAAATAGACAACGAGCATATACCGTTGCTGAGACTGCTAAATTAATTAATCGTCATAGAAAGTATATGCCAAGTTTAATTAAACGAGGAGTCATTCCAAGACCAGTGGGTTCAAGTATTGGTGGTAAGACTGGATTTCAAATCAGATCTTATTATTCAGAAGACCACGTTAGAGAGATTCGTGCTATACTTGCAAGTATACATATAGGACAACCAAGAAAAGATGGACTAATAACAAATAATAGTACGCCTACAAGCCAGGAGTTGACAAGGCGAATGGGAGACGGTATACTTACATATACGAAGACTGAAGATGGAAGGTTTATTCCTGTTTGGTCTGAAAGTATTTAAAACTATGAAATGGGTGGGGTAATGGAAAACGATTCAACAAAAGTAAATGTAACTCTGGGATATACGCTAAACCTTGGAAACTTTCAATCTCTAAGACTTGATCTTGGCGTTATTGATAGCAAGCGTGATGGCGAGACTACTGAGCAGGCATTTGAGCGTGTCTACAAGTTTGTAGAAGAAAAACTCACTGACAAGATTAAAGAAGCACAGGAAGAGGCTGCAGAGGCATAATGGCTGAACGCAAAGACCGCATGGCTTTGCTTAGTAGGTACAGCAAGTTACATACAGCAAAGTATGAGCAAAAGCCATCTCTGAATTTAAATGTAGAGCAGTGGGCTTCTGATGCCTTGATAGAATCTTATGGCATTAGTAATTGCTATGAATTACTTGATTATTATTTTAGTGTTGCACAAGAACCAAGTTGGAATTATTTTGCATACAACGCAGAAAAGATTATCAACGGTAAAAAAGATTATCAATTAGATTTGCAAGAGCGCAAAGAGCGCAGAGCGATGGCGAGGAAGTGGCTTAGTGAATAATACAGAAGCAAGGGTTATATCTGCACTACTCGAAGATAAGCAAATGCATGTTTTGCTACAGGCAAATGTAGAAAATCTTCTTAGAACACATAACGATATCTGGAATTTTATTAGGCTGTACTTTGAAAATAATGGTAGCGTTCCCCCTGCTTCTTTAGTTGTAGAAAAATTTAGAGATTTTGAACCAGTATCTGGTGTCGGAGCAACTAAACATCATCTTGAAGAATTGCAGACTGAGTATTTAAATGATAGTCTAAAAGATATATTGAGGTCTGCAGCAGGAGAAGTGCAGGGTGGAGAAGGTTCAAAAGCATTAGAAGAACTTATCACTAAGACCTCAGAATTAAAAAAGAATACCTCTGCTATACGTGATATTGATGCTACAGATTTAGAGTCTGCTATTGCATATTACGAAAATGTTCAAAAACAAAAAGAGACTGGTCAAATTGGAATTAAAACTAATCTTCCAGGATTTGATAACTATCTACCTTCTGGAATTATGCCAGGTCAACTTGGAGTATTTCTTGCTTACCCTGGAATTGGTAAGTCTTGGATGGCTTTATACTTTGCAGTGCAAGCATGGAAGCAAGGAAAGTCTCCATTAATTATTTCTCTTGAAATGTCTGAAACAGAAGTTCGTAATCGTGTTTTTGCAATCATGGGTGAAGGTGTTTGGTCACATAGAAAATTAAGCAATGGTGAAGTAGAACTTGATATGCTTAAAAATTGGCATGCTAATAAGGTTGCAGGCAGACCAGAGTTTCACATTATTTCAAATGACAATGGTGGTGAAGTTACACCCTCCGTTATTCGTGGAAAGATTGATCAGTATAAGCCAGACTTTGTTATTGTAGACTACCTACAACTTATGAGTCCAAATCAAAAGTCAGATAATGAAACGGTACGAATGAAGAACCTTTCACGAGAACTTAAACTTATGGCTATTAGTGAAGAAGTTCCTATTATTGCTATTTCCTCTGCTACTCCAGATGATGTAAAAGATCTTAGTAGTGCACCTACTCTGGGTCAAACAGCATGGTCTAGACAGATTGCTTATGATGCTGACTGGGTAATGGCTCTTGGTCGTGCTACCAATAGTGATATTATTGAGTGTGTATTTAGAAAGAATCGTAATGGTTTTATGGGTGATTTCTTAGTACAAGTAGATTTTGATAAAGGTTATTACAGATACAAAGATTACGAAGACGGAAAATAAAATGACAGACATATATACAGAAGAGCAAATTAGAAGAGTATTAAACGGAATTGGCGTAGATGTTGAGGCTGAGTTTGGTAATGAACTAATTGTGTATTGTCCTTATCATAATAATAGTAGAACTCCTGCAGGAGAAATATCTAAAGAGCATGGTAGGTTCTTTTGTTTTGGATGTCAAGTAACCAAAAGTTTAGAAGAGTTTGTTATGACTATATCCAATAGGACATACTTTGAGGCAGTTCGATATATTCGTAGCAAGGGTCAAGAAACAGATCTTACTAGTGTAATAAATAAAACACTTTATAGTCCACCTGACTTTGTTCAGTATGACGAACTACTTATTAAAAGATTAAATAATCAGGCTATGGAATCTCCTAGGGCAATTAGATATTTTGAAGGTCGTAAGATTACAAAAGATTCTATGATCAAATTTAGCCTTGGATATTCAGAAAAACAAGATTCAGTTACAGTACCAATGCATAATCACGAAGGAATGTGCCTGGGCTTTGTTGCTAGAACAATCGAGGGTAAAGAGTTTAAGAATACTCCAGGTCTTCCAAAAAGTAAGATACTATTCAATCTTAATAGAATTAAAACATCAAGCATTGTATATGTCGTAGAATCATCATTTGATGCAATACGATTAGATCAAGTAGGTTTCCCAGCAGTTGCAACTCTGGGTGCTAATGTGTCTGTATCACAAATCAGACTATTAGAGAAGTACTTCAACAACGTTGTACTAATAGCAGATAATGATGAAGCAGGAATTATCATGACAGAAAAGTTAATTGAAAAACTTGGATCAATGGTAACTATTGTTAATCTAGATAAAAAATATAAAGACATAGGTGATATGGATGATGATTCAATCAGAAAACTTGAGTTTCAGTTTGACAATTCTATATCGGCTATGCTAAAATAAATATAACAAACAAAGGAGAAACACATGAGCGTAGTAAAGGGACTCAAAAATATTAATGCCCTGCTCGACAAGCCAAAGTATGATGAAAACTCACCAAAGGTAAAGTGGCTTAAACTTGCCGACGGTCAATCAGTAAAAATTCGTTTCATTGAAGAACTAGATGAAGACTCTGCAAACTATAATGCAGAACGTGGTCTTGCACTAGTTGTTAAAGAACACACAAATCCAAAGGACTATAAGCGTAAGGCTGTAGACACAATGGAATCAGAAGGTCGTGACTGGGCAGAAGAGATGCACCGCAAGGATCCAAAGGCTGGCTGGAGAGCACGTCTTCGTTTCTATTGCAACGTTTTGGTAGATGACGGCATTGAAGCACCTTATGTTGCAATCTGGTCAATGGGTGTTAGCAAGCAGTCAGCATTTAACACAATTCGTGAGTATGCTCTTGAAACAGGAAGCATCTCAAACGTACTCTGGAAAGTAAAGCGTAATGGTCAGGGAACTGAAACATCTTACACAATTATTCCAGGTGCTCCAGACAAGGAACCTTTTGACTGGGCAGAAGTAAAACCATATCCTCTAGAACTAGCATTGAAGAAAATTCCATATGCTGAGCAAGAGGCATTCTATTTGGGCTTTGACGGTCCATCAACTTCTTCTGCTACCAACATCGACTGGTAGTAGATGAATTACGTAGGCTTACACGTACATACACACTATTCATTATTTGATGGTGTTGCTACTCCAGAAGAATATATAGACCGAGCAGTTGAACTTGGTATGCCAGCATTGGCTATCACAGATCACGGAACCTTA
>Ga0315902_10000687_pt1 | contig 56940 bp, 57 predicted proteins | sample LakEriMetagenome_9_FD_203523 | JGI IMG/M metagenome (GOLD analysis project Ga0315902, IMG submission 203523) | Freshwater fungal communities from buoy surface, Lake Erie, Ohio, United States - Buoy 12 MA117 | ecosystem: Environmental > Aquatic > Freshwater > Lake > Lake biofilm | place: USA... | reverse complement strand
GACTGAACTTGATAATATTGGTGATAGTACAGAGAATCTAAGTCAAACAATATATTTTGTTGAAAGATTCGATACTGGTTTTGAAATTCAATTTGGAAAAGAAAATACTTTAGGCAATAAAATAGAAGAAGATTATAGAATTCGTATAAGTTATTTGGTGTCTTCTGGATCTGCTGGAAATAATATAGTATCATTCTCAACAACAGAACTAACATATAGTGCAATTGAAGTTATTTCTGGTTCTTCTGGTGGATTAGATTCTCCAGATTTATCATATTACAAATTTATAGCTCCAAAATTCTTTGCAGCACAAAATAGAGCTGTGACTAAAGATGATTTTTTAGCAATTTCTTCCGAATATTTAAAATCTAAAGGATATAATGTTACTAAATCTAACTTCAATGCATTTGGTGGTGAAGAATTTTTCCCACCAAAATATGGTAGAGTATTTGTTACCACTGACATTTTACCAAGAGAAGATATACTAGATCTTGTTGCTTATTTAAAAACTAAATGTACTTTGTCTATATTGCCTGAATTTGTTGAGAGTGAATCAAGATTAATCAGTTATGATGTTAAATTTGTTCCAACAAATTCAAATTTAACACAACAAGAAAAAAATACACTAATAAAAAATATAAGAGATTATTTAGTACAAAATTATTCTTATACGAATCAATATAATATTGATCTTAGAGGAGTTGAAGATGCTTTAATTAGTGTTTTTCCAATAAATTCAGCGACATTAAAAATTAAATTTAGTGGAATCGTTACGCCAAACATAGCTTCAACAATTTTAAATTTTGACAACAATGAAATTGAAATAAATGAAGGTTTAAATACAATTTCAAATAATTTTCAAGATAAATTTTCACAAACAGTATATCTGAGAGTTTTTAAAGCAACAAATCAAGCGATTGATGGATTTATAGATTTAAGAACATTTATACAATATCCATCAACTACTGCATACGATGCTTCAAAAAATTATGGAAGAATTAATATAGCTTCTGGAATTTTGGAATTATACAATATATCAAACTCTCCTGTAAATTTATTCTTTAATTTTAAAAATAATTTTTTCAAATCATCATCTAATATTAAATATACAATAGCTCCAGACAGAGTTGAACTTATATGATACCATTTATCCCATATGCTGGAATAACAAATAACAATCACGCTATAAATGCGCTTGTTACTTTAATATCAAATGAGATTGATACAATTTCAAGCGAATCTGATAATTTTGAATTGGGTCAATCCTTATCTACAGGTTTCAATTTTAATTCAGCTGAGAATTGTGGAACACTGTTTGATATTACAAAATTTATTCCAAATTGGGTTATAGTAGAAAAAAATAATAGAGCTGGTCAATTACAATCAACATTAACAATATATGATTTTTTACAAAAATACTATGATTGGCTTTATTGTGATTCACCTAGTGGGGCAAATTATTCACTATCTAGAAATTTACTTGATCTAATTGATATTAGAAAAACTAAATCAAATTTGATTCAAAATATCTACAAAATGTATGCTGGATCATTTGATGATTTATTTACTACTGATTTGAATGTTGCTAGAAATCAATTAGAGAATTTTTTAATAGGTATAAGAAAGAATTTTTATCATAGAAAAGGTTCAGAAGAAGCAGCTAGAAAACTATTAACAACTTTGTTTTTAATAGATGAAGAAGATATACAAATAGAAATTCCAAAGGAAAAAATACTAAGATTAAATGGTGGTAGATTTTATTCTCCAAACTTTAACTTCAATATCACAACTGGAATTACTGGAGATTATCTAACTCGCGGAGATTTAGCTGGTAGCTATTTAAATGGAAGTAAATTGCAGGATTCGGATTGGTTTCATGATTTTTCTTATATCTTATATGCTGGTCCAAATTATTCAAATAATAATGATTTAGAAAATCTGTATAGAAAATCAAATCATCCAGCAGGAATTAAGTTAATATTTGGAAAACAACTTTCAGATTATATCCCAAATGCGCCAAGTGATGAAGATTTATTCGTTTGTGAATATCCACTATTGAAAAATTACTCACCATATGTTTTAGGATCAACCTATCCAAATCTAGGATCGGTTAATGGTTTTAGTTATTCTGGATTAACTTTCTGTGTTGGTTGCGATGGTGTTTCTTATTCTGGATTTACTGGCCCAACTCATCTATTTCCAACTTGGGCGCAAACATTTTCAGCCAATACATTCCTAGATATAAATATTCAAGAATTTTTAACTTTATGCTATGATTCTGGTTTTACCAGCCCAAATGAAATATTGAGTTGTGACAATTGCGGCCCTGCATCATAACGGATATAAAAATGGCAAAAAAACAAAAAGACATTAAAAAATATTTATCTAGTATAGGAAAAACAGAAAATCTTCATTTTCTTATAGGAAAAACTGACAACTATATTGAAACTGGTAGCAATGAGGCTGGTATAGATTTATGGAATAATTCAATTTTTTCAAAGAGAGTCACTAGAAATGATGCTGTTGGAGTCATACCAAATATAACATGGAAAAGTGGCGGTGTTTATTATCCATGGAAAGCATTTTCTACATCAAATTCTGATTTCTATGTTTGGAATAAAGAAAATGGAAATGTTTATATTTGTTTATCAAATAATGAATTCAATAGAAAAGATCTATCTGGAACAATTGCCTCAACATATATTCCAAATCATGCCTATGGAATAAAAAAATATCCAGATGGGTATACCTGGTTGCCAGTTTATAGAATAACTGGAGACTATTTAAGATTTGTTAAAACTAATTGGATTCCAATTATTTCATTTGAAGATTTTAAACTTTCCTCATTCAGTACAGAGCAGCAAAATATTGAAAGTTTCTGCGACGACTCAATTGATACTAGTGGTTATTGTTCTCTGTATTTCAAAGATAACAAAAAAATAGCAATTACTGGTGGAACATTTGAGGATTATATCAAGGGTGAAAGATATAAAACTGTAGAATCTTCTTGTGGTGAGTGTTATTATCTTTTTGATGAAAATAACACACTACAGCCAGTTTTTTATGGAAGCACTGGAGATATAGTAGAAAATATATCAATTTTAGATAAATTTGATGAGATAGGGCAATTAATAGCTGACAATAGAATTCCATCATCCTCTGCATTCTATGCATTATATGAGATAGCAAATAATGGTCCAGACGATGGTGCTATAATATCTGCATCGCTTAATTTAAGCGATATACCATTAAGTCAACTTGTTGTAAATCAAGAAAATCCAGAATTTACAGTTATTTCCTTAACTGGATCTGGGGCAAGAATAAGATTAAAAACTTATAGAAATATAAATGGAAAATTTATAATTAATGGAATTGAAGTTATTGAGAACGGTAAAGATTATAAAGATATAATTTTAGATATTTCATCTAATATTTTTGCATCAAATATAAAATCACAAATTTTATCAAGTATAGAACTAAATCTTGATATTATTGATGGTTTAAATGTTGACCCATACGATGTATTGGAATGTAAAAATGTTTTAATCGATTCTAGAATAGAAATTCAGGAACTAGATCTGGCTGGAGTCCCATATCCAACAGAATTCAATTTATATGGATTGGTGTCCAATCCACTACAAAAACTTCCATCTGGCGATTATATCGTATCTGGATCTGAGTTGCCCCCAAATGTTACAAAAATTGCATCTAATTCTATAGAAGCAGCAGTTATTTATGAGGATGATATAGGAACTGGTACTATTACTAAAGCACCAGTAACTGGAAAAGTTTATGTTCCAACGATTGCAGATCAAACAGATCTAACCCAATTAGCAGCCTTAGTTCCAACTATACCACCATCACCAACCACCATTGTTTCCGCAAATATAACAACAGATGCAACACCAACATCTGAAGAATCATTTGTTACATTGATTGGAAGTAATCATGAAAATGTTTTGAATTCCCAATATGTAATTGATACTGATAATGAGAAGTTTTTCATCAATAGAATAATTAAAGAACCAGATCTAAAACAATATAGCGGAAAAGTTCTACAAGTTGTAAAAACTCCAGCAAATATAAAAATTGCAGATACTAATGGAAATTTATCTAGAATAATTAGAATAAATATAATAAGAGAAATTTAATGGCTACTACTTATTTCGGACAAGTAACAGGAACACAAAAAACATCTTTAGGAAGAGAACCATATTATTCTAGATTCACTGAATTTGAAAAACTAGATAAAAATTATATTTTAATTGGTTTTACACCTGGAATGGCTGTTCAAGCAGCTGAATTGAATGAAATTCAAGATAATTTTCAGAAAAATTTAACATTATCAAATTATATGTTTTCTTTCTGGACTCCAGTACTAGCTTCATATTTACAGGCCAATCCAGATGAAACTGTAGAATCCATACTATGGAACGGTGCTGTACCTTTGAATCCAGCACAAGTTCAAGTTATATCTGGCGGTATTAGATTTTTAGTTGGATGGTATTATTATACCCACCCAAGTGGTTTATGTTACTGGGTACATAATAATACACAGTTTGACTTATCCATTCAAATAAATTCATCAACAATTGGAACTTTTATAGGTTTAACAATTGATTCATCGGACATCTCTGCCTTTGAGGATCAATTATTATTTGATAATTCTGGTGGATTTGTAAATACAAGTTCTCCAGGTGCTTATAGAATTAAAAATTCAATTATTGAATTTACAAATACTGGAAATCTAACAGCAATCAAACCAATATTGACAGTAACTAGCAATGGATATGAATGGATGAACGGGATTCCACTTTCAGGAGCATAATAAATGGGTGTTGAATTAAACACATATAGCATAACAACATTAAATTCTACGAATTCTTTTTATGATTGGTTTTTAAAAGAAAATACCGATATCATCGGTAAATTAAATCTTTTAAAGGTTTATGGTGCTACAAGTGGTGATGGGATTCTAGCCACCACTGATACAAGTGGTTTGCTTACTCTTTCAATTGGTGGAACTTCTGGAATTATAAAATCTCCATTAATATTCAACAATACTGTAACATTCAATGGACAAGTAAATGTTGGCTCTGTAAATGTTCAAATTTATGGAATGACTGCTGGTGCTGGATATACTTTTGGTATGCCAGTAAGAGTATACCAAAGTGGATCAGTAATAGGATATACAGCAGCAAGAGCAAACAATCCAGAGAATGCAGAGGTTATGGGTATAGTAACTTCTGTTGGAAATACTTATTCCTTTGTAACTGTTGCTGGAAAAATCGAGGGCGATTTTACAACCAGTTATGGTAAAGGATTAAGTGCTGGTTGTGTCTATTTCTTAGATCCAACCAATCAAGGAAAAATTACCGATGAGGAGCCAGCAGTAACTGGTTATGTGTCAAAGCCACTTCTTCTTGGTCTTTCTGGAAATGCGGCAATAATTCTACCATATAGAGGAAACTATTTAAATTCAGATTTAACAAGTTATGGATCTAGTGGCTCAAACCAAATAGTAATAATCATTGACTCTGCTTACAATGCATCATCAGAATTTAATTATATCGAAGTTGGTGATATTTTCTCCTATAGTCCATCTTATGCTGCTTCTGGGGCATTAGAAACTGGAAATAGGGTAAACTATGGTGGATGGTTCCATAGTATGAACTTGACCAATGAATTAAATTATATTGTTGGTGTTATAATTAATAAAACTATAGACGGCAGTGGTGATGCCATATTAACAATTCAATTGTCTGGATATACAAATGTGTATGACATTGAAACAAATGGTGGAATATATCTTACAGATAGTTTAGATTTAACCAGTAAAGCTGCAAATCCACAATGGATAAACACTGGTGGAGATCCTGGAACATATCTCCCAATCGCAACAATATATGATGATTCTTCAGATTCTGCTGTTATTAATATTCGTTCAGTTGGTGGTCAGAGTAATGTATCACTAAGATCCACTAGTGGTGAAGCAACATATGTCGATAATACTGTCGATAATATGCTTGTCAATGGTAATTTTGAAGTATGGCAAAGATCTGAAATTGGAAGAGAAAATCAATATACAACTACTGGAAATGTTGTTTTTGCCGACTTGTGGAGAAGACACGATGGACTAAGTGGAGATTCATCTACAAAAAATTATTATATAATTAGACAATCATTTGCCGATTATCAAAATGAAATTGAAGGTAATCCAAATTACTACATTGATGTAAAAGCACTTGGTGCAACTGGAATAACATATCCAGGTTTGATAAACGACGAATATCCATCATATGGAAGCTATAATCATGTTATGGTTGGGCATGTTGTTCCAGGTTGTAAAGTCTTTGATGGTAAAAAATTAGCAGTATCATTTTATGGTAAGACTTCACACTCTTCATATAATGATGTCAATGTTTATCTTGCAAGATATGCTGGAACTACACTATTGGATTATAAAGTGTTGGGAACTGCAAGTCTCGGAACAAACTGGGATAGATATGATTTTAATGTTGCAATTAGTGGTTTGACATCTTCAGCAACACCAATTGAAAATGATTACTGTGAAATTGGTTTTGATTTAATACCACTGATAACTCAAGCAAGAGCTGCTTCGGAATCGATAGCAACCAATGTTTTCATCTCTCTTGCTTCTGTAAATGCTGGAGCTGTGGATGGAAATATTCAGGCTCATAATTTCAAAACCTATGACGAGCAATTGAGATATTGTAGGCAGTTCTATTATTCAACATATTCTAGATCTGAAAGAGTTGGATCTCCCACCATGATTTCAACATTTGATGTTGCGGAGTCAACTCCAATTATGGTTCCAATTCCAAATTATTCGGAGAAGGTGCATGAGCTGAATATTGAGATGCGCACAACTCCAAGCGTAACAATTTATTCTCCATATTCGGGATCTTCATCGGAAGCCTATAATAAAACAGCAAATAGAGAATTGATATTATGTAATGGAACATATGGATATGGCGGTGCTGAGAGAACTTACACATCTGGAGATAGAATAACTGCAACTGCAAGAATAAATAGTGTTAGAATTAGTGCTGTTGCTGGAAATGTACCATATGATAAAATCTATTATCACTTTGTAGCCGACGCAGATTATCCAATATAATAGGAAAAAAATATGCCATCCTGTAGTACCAGTTCAAATATTAAATCATCAAACACAGTCGTTAGTTCATCAGATGGTGGAAGTAGACTTTCCTTTTTACTACAATCTTCAGCCATTGTAGCAACTGGACTCTCTTTGGGTGATGCTATTTATTACGATGTTGCCAGTGGCAAATATACAAAATCAAAAGCAGATAATGCCGTTACCGCTGAAGTTTTTGGTGTGGTTGAATCGATAGATGGAAGTGGTAATGCAAATGTAGTCATGTATGGTTCTATTGGTTTAACTGGAAACATTAACTTGAGCACAGGCGGTGCTGGTGGACATGATATTTACTTTTTAAGTGGATTAACTGCTGGTAAATTGCAGTCATTGGCTCCTACAGATTCGAACCATATAGTGAAAGCTGTTTATCAGGTAGCACCACATGGTGCTTATACTGGTGTCGTTGTAAATTACATAGGATATAAAGTTCAAGCATAATGGCAGATGAACCATTCATACCAGATTCAAGTAATATCCCATATAGGGGTTTGACTTTTTTTCGTAATTTTATTGGTATAACTGGACCAACTGGAAATCAAGGACCACAGGGTCCAGCTGGTGCTTGTGGTCCAAGTATTGTTGGCCCAACTGGACCAACTGGTGCTACACTAGTCAATATAATAAAACTTAGTGATAATTATTTTGAATTTTTCTATAGCGATAACACATCAAAACTAAGCCAATCTGAAATAGTTGGAATATCTGGGTATTCTAAAATATCTCTGGAAGGAATAAGTCTAGCCTCCTTTAGCGTTTTATCAAATTCTTTAATTGATCAAACTTATGACGGCGATTTTCCAGTTGATATACTGACATTTAAAGGTATATCGTCAAACTATGAAAATATTTTAAGAATATATTACGACAACACTTCAAATCCACCAGAAACAGTTGTTGTGGATTATAGTGCAGTAAATCTTGGCTTTATAGGAATTTCTGGTGGAACTCTTGGAAATTTACTTTACAATAGAACTGGGCAGAAACAATATGGAATTACAGCATCATTTTATGATGATTATGAAAAAGCTGTATTAGTACAAAATAAAAATATTCAAGAAGGCTTGGTAATTGCGAATCCAACTATATTCAGCAATTCATTGGCATGTTATAAAATAAATCCAGATGATGGTAGTGTCTTTTACATAAGTCCATACACTCAAAATTTGTCTACAAATAATGGAATAAATGGTTTTGCTTTCCTGATAAAGAAACCAGAACTAACCACACACTCTAGTGGATTGTCTCTACACATTCCAAATGGTTTTACTTATGGTGGAAACATTTACTACGCTACTTATGAAGATGAATCAGATATATCAAATGGAATAACATTTGCATCTAATTTTTTTGAAAGATTTGATTTATCTGGAATTGTTTGGCAAAATGATTCATATTTTTGTCCAGCAAAACAAAAATTTAATGTTATTAACATGATATCTTTAGGTGGAAGATATCTTGCAATCCCCGCTCAATATGATTCGGCACAAGCAGATATAACATCAACTCACGATACAATACCAACAACATGTTATCCTTTTGAAGATGAGATTGATGTTAATGCATCTGTAAACTTTGCAGAAGGATTATGTTGTCCAGTTAGCTGTTTTGGATCTGTGTCTGAATCATTTAAATCAAATTGTCCTGGATATTTTTATTATGGAAAAACTTTAGGCGATTCATCTCTATGCTCTTCACAAGGATTCTGCTGTTTTTACAATGGTAATGCAAGTGCAGATCTAACATTTTGTCAATGCAAGGCAATTGATCCAAATGCAATTTGGCATCCATATAGAGGAATAGTTACAAATAGTTCATTCTTTCAATGTTCCCAAACTGTTGTTGAACAGGAACAGGGTGCTTATTGTACTGGAGTAAATCAAACAGGTGGAATAACATCAAAATCTAATGCTATATTGAATCAATGGTATTTTCATGGAACATGTACTAAAAATTTTGGAACTGATAATGGGCAACTTGCATATATTTGTCAGGATGGTTATGGTGCGTGTTGCGATAAAGGAATAACATGTGAAAATAATGTTATTTATAGTGATTGTTTTGCAGATAATAAAAGTTATTCTGGTGCAAATTTAACATGTCAAGAAATTAATTGTTCACCTGATAACATTCCATGCTTTCAGGGAGTTCCTGGAATAGGGGAATTGAAACAGGGAGATGAATTTGCTGGTGGTGTCGTTGCTGGCTTTTTTGATTTTTCTAATATAGTTTCTGGACATAAAGTCTTTGATAATTTTAATTATGATGTTAATTTATTTGGAAAGCCACCAGCAGACTTAACAAATAGCTATAATAATATTTTTCTAAATGCTAGTGGATTTTATAAGAGAAATTATAGATCTCTTAAAGATTATTCAGGATATGGTGTAAATGCGTATCCTGAATCTAATATATGTGGAAATTCTGATACATTTATTATAATTGTTGCAAAAGAAGATATAGAAATAAATGGAAATAAAAATTTTATATGGAGTAAAAATAATCTTTCTTGGGGTCCATTATATGATCCAATAACATTAACAAAAGACACAGAAGATATTTTAACTAAAACATATGCAGATGAAGGATATATTTTTGAAAATAATTCAACTATATCTGTAGCATCTTATGCTTCTTTATATTCAAATTCTTTCAGAAGTTGTGCTACGGTAAGAACGATAAATGATTATGCCATCTGGATTTATAATGCACCCAAGCAATCTATAAATGGTTCATGGACTAGAAATTATGGGTTATATAATACTGGTAGACTATGTGGTGCTAGAATTTCTTCTTTTGATCCAGCATATGCACCAGATCCAATATATGCTAATAGTACTAGTTTAGCCGATGCTATAACAAAATTTAATATAGATAATCCACCAACATCAGATATAGAATCAAGTTGGTTTGTTCCTAGTCATGATGAGATGGGATTTTTATTTAATTTAGTTTTAACTGATACTGATTTTAATTTAAATTCATCATTATTATTGAGTGGATTTGAACCAATTATTGGAAGTTATTGGACATCTACTGGATCATTTGATCTAGCTTTATTAAATGGTTTTGCAACATCAACAACAATAGGAACAAGAGCTTGGGCATATGATTTATTTACAACTCCTTTTGGATCTTCTACTTATTCTTTCGATGTAGCATATACAAGAACAAGTGAGAGAAAAATAAGACCAATTAAATTAATAAGATGTGATGGAAGACATCCACTACCAGGTTCAAATAATTATAAATTCTGGAGATTCCCAATCATAAATATCTAATATGTCGATTTTAGGAAGCTCAAATTTTGTCTTTTCAACGATCAGTACAAGAGTTTTTGGTGTTACTGGTCCAACTGGCCCTGTTGGTATAACTGGTGCTACTGGAATCACTGGACCTTTGGTTCGTGGAGCCACTGGAAATACTGGTTATGGTATAACTGGATTTACTTCGACATCTTCAAATATTTTAACTATATTTTTAGGTGATACTGGAACGATTCAAATTAATATTCAGGGTGCAACCTCAGAGTATGAAAATCAGTATGCTGTTGTTAAGGGTGTAACTACTAATGGAATATCCGTATTATATCATTACAACGAAGTTCAAAAATCTCAAAATTTATTAGAATTGGGAAAAACTGATTATCTGAAAATTAAAGGTATAACTTTTAGAAGTTCCACAGGATCTATAGAATCAGTTTCAGTAACATCTAATCAAATTATAGTTCAGGGTAAAACCTATAATTTTTTCCCAGTTGGTGAAACTGGAAATATTGCTTATATCTACACACCAACAAAGGCAAAGGGAGTTCCGAATAGTTATTGGGATGCTACAACGCAGACCTTAAGAATTCCATTAGCTGGTGAAAGAATAACATTATACAACACTAAAAATTTTAATGAAACACTAGCAAATTTAACCCAGGATATAGTGGGTTATACTGGTGCAACTGGAATAGCAGTTCCAGTTTATTCATATTCTCCAGATATTGGCTATAATGTAAATAAACAAAGATTTGAAGAAAAGATAAACAATACTTTAAATGGATTTACATATACACCGAATCTCTTCATTGGAAGTAGTGGTGGTGTCGATTTAGATTATAAGTTTTTACCAGTTACTATTAAGAAAAATTCTATATTTACTCCACAAGTAATAGGTGCAACTGGGAATATAGGTTCATGCTGCTTCTGTGCGTTAAATGAGACAGTATCAGATATTAAATGTTTAGATTATGTTACAAAGCAATATTGCTATGATATGGGTGGAAGTTTCAGCACGGTAGAATGCGTTAAAAGATATGTTTCAAGTTTAGAAAATGGAAGTGGTGATTGTTTCGCAGAAGGTGCTTGCTGTGTTAACGGGGAATGTATAAGCACCTCACAAGAACTATGTTTGAAATATAATGGAATTTTTTACCCAAATGAAGTCTGTCATCCAGTGAGAGGTAGTATTGGTGAGGGATATTTTAATTGCCCAAGTTATTGTCCTCTAGATGATCAAACTGGAAAATGCTGCGTAAAAGGTAAATGCTACGATGATATAACAAGTTTTGCTTGTGAAAGCATACCAAATAGTTCATTTCATCCAGGAGAAAGCTGTGATGGTGATTGTGATCCAGATTGCTTAGATACCTTACGGGGTGGATGCTGCAAAGCTGATGGTAGTGAATGTAACGATGGTTATACACCAGTAGAGTGCAAAGAAAGTGGTGGAATTTTCTTAGGGCCAGGTGAAGTTTGTGGTCTAAATTCCTGCTGCGGAAACAACTTCAGAGGTGAATATTTCAATTCATCTGAAGCGTGTAAATATTCAGAATTGATCCCATGTTTACCAATAGGGACTTATGTTGGTGGTGGATATCTTGTTGGTATTGTTGGAGCACCATCACCCTGTTCAGTTTATTCAAATCCATTGGTTGCTGAAGGTCAACCACTTTCTTGTAGATATTTTCCAAGAGGATTTATGCCAACAGATCCAACTTGGAAATATAAAAACTGTTTTGGTGAATCTGGTGTAACTTTTGGCACTACTTCCCTTCCTCCATCATCACTTAATATCAAGTACTTTACAAGAACCTATCCAGAAGTTTTGACAGAAGATAAGCAAAGAATAAATTCTTGCTTGTTAAAAGCTGGTTTACCATTCATAATGCAAACATATGAAGGTGTTGCCAGACAAACTGCAACATTAAATACTCCAGTTGAGTGGGATGATGGAATCATGTTCAAGGATAACCTAGAATATGATATTAGAAATGGAACTTTCTCATATTCATTAGAACATCTTTCAAATATTTCAATGTTTGAACCTTTAGGTTTTGTTGGCTCCTCAACTTATCTTAAGTTGGCAAAACAATTTTACGGTGAAACTCAAATTCATATGCTTTGGGCTATAATCGTTGCCCCAGAAGATATTGAAATATCTGGTAGTAAGAATTTGTCTTGGGGAATATCTGAATCAAGAGTAAGAGGTAATGGTGAATTTGGATATAATTTGGAACCAATTTCAACATGCATGATTGACGGTCTTCTAACCACAAGAATGCATGACGAAACTTCCAAAGAAAATACTTATTTTTGGTTTAGAGATTTAGCTGAAAACGATTCAAATACTGGGGTAGATGCACTTGCTTTTGATAGATTCGTATTCTATAGCAATGGAGCCTATCCAAATAGTAAGTGGCAAAATAATACAATTGAAAATACCATTGAAACAAATGAAAATGAATTTAAAAATTCATATGCAATTTTATGGGATAATATGACTGATTCCGACAGCTGTATGAAGCAAATTTCTGTTTTGAATCAAACTGGATTAAATGGATACAATGATTGGTATGTTCCAAGTATCATTGAATTGAACCATATTTATGGAAATCTAACTGAACTAAATACTGCAATAGCATTAAATGGTGATGATGTGTTTGCAGCACAAAAATATTGGAGTTCTTCCAGTATGTGTACTCTACACAAGTGGAATGTAAATAATCATTTGGATAAGAAATACTATGAAATATTCGAAACTCCAAGTGGAGAATTTAATTCTAAATTTAGATTTACAAAAAATGATTTTAATCTAACAGAAGATAAATTATACGATTTAAGTATGAATGCTTGTGCTGGTGAAAAAATGCTAACGCAAAATTTTTCAAATGGATTTGTAGAATCACAAAATAGAGATTCTAAAGTAGCCAGATTGAGGCCAATAAGAAGAATTCCAATTTTAGTTTATGAAGATTCTTCTTATTCTATAAAACTAGCTGAGGATGATTTTAACTATAATTCATGCCCAAGTTGTCCAGATGGAACTACATAATATCTTATAAATAATTAAAATTATGTCAAGCAGCACTATTGGAACACATTCATATATCGGACCAAAAGGACCAAGTGGAGCAACTGGTTCAAGGGGTGTAACTGGAAGTACTGGAAATACTGGTCCAATCGGAGCAACTGGTCCATATGGTGTTTATATATTATCATCAAATCCAACAAATACTGGAATAATTTTAAATCTTTCTGATGGATCTACAAGCACAATAACTGGAAATTTTAGAGGTGCTACTTCTGAATTTTTGATCGCTGGAGTGAGTAGTGGTGACGGTATAACTTTATACTATACATACTCTTCTGGTGAGTTGCAAGTAAAGGGTCTTTCGGCCACTGGTTCTTTATATTTGACAGAAGATGAAAACTTCGTTTACTTCAACACAACATTGGCAGAAGTTCAGTCGGAGTTAGATATTGCCAATTTGAATGTTGATACTTTGGTATATTTAAAGACAAATTATCAAATTTCAAGTACTACAATCGGTGTAACTTATGACGGTGTTTATAACAGTGGAACCTTGGTATACGATGATAAGGGAAATACAAAATCAAAATTAAATTCTAGATCAAAAATTAAGTTTGTACAATCTAGAAACATTTTTGATACACCAACATATCTAAATGTTGATGATGCTGGATTATTCTATATAACGACTCCAAACGGTATTGCTGGATTCACTGGAACATTTAATAAAAATGAATCAGTATCTATAACTTTAATTTTCCAAAATGAAGATATATGGTATTTTCCAGAAAATGTGTATTTTGAAAATGGTGAAAACTACTTAACTTGTGGAAAATCCATAGTCAACCTGACAACCACAACTCAAGGTGAGAGCTGGTCAGCGACGGTTGCTGCTAGAGGTTTTGATGTTGATAATGACAATTGTCCAATAACATATACTTTTGGTTCTTGCTGTTATACAAATTTTGATGGAACTCTTGGTTGTAATGAATATGTCACAAAGGATCAATGCGATAGATTATTTGGAACATTTAATGCCCTTCAATCGTGCATAAATTCCTGCGGTATAACTGGAATTTGCTGTTCAAATGGTAGATGTCTTGAAAATAGCAATCCAACTGAATGTGAATCATTTGCTGGCACATTCTACAGGGGAATAACATGTGGAGCATACGCAAATGACCCACAGGGTACAAATTTTGGAAATAGATTGTGTCCATACTACTGTGGCGATTATGAAATTGTTTCCTGCTGTAAAGATGGTATATGTTTAGGTAGCAATTTTACCAGACTTTTATGTGAGGAATATCTTGGCGGTGTTGGATATACTGGATCATGTAACGATGTAAATTGTTGTGAAGATGCTGTTGGTGTTGGCCCATGTTGCACAACAGCTGGCTGTGTTGAACTAAATAAAGTTCAATGTGATGCAGCTGGTGGTGTTTTTATGGGTGAAGATTTAAACTGTTCAGAAATTAACTGTGATTGCATATATTCTGTTCCAAAAGGTGCTTGCTGTTATTCAGATGGTAGTTGTTCTATTTTATCATTTACCGCTTGTGTGAGTAGTTCTGGTTCTTATCTTGGAGATTACACCACATGTGATCAATGCCCACAACCAGAAGAAACTGGAGCATGTTGTAAAACAGACGGTACTTGCTCTGTTATAACTCCAGCACAATGTGCTGCGGCTGGTGGAAATTATAAAGGTAAAAATACAAATTGCTCAACATGTGATACTGGTGGTGATCTTGGTGCTTGCTGTGATGATATAAATCAAATTTGCGATCAAAGGACACAATCAGAGTGTGAAGCAATTGCTGGAAGATATTTGGGTGAAAATACTGATTGTCAGCAATGTGGTTTTGGTGGTGGTGGTGGTCCCGATCCAGATCCATGCCCAGCAGTTGAAGATGAATCAGATTGTTTTTCAGCTCAGGCAAGAGTATTAACATGTGAAGGTGTTGTAGATTTTAATCGTGGTCAGGATGCTGTATCTTCACCAGTAAATAATACAAGTACAACTGTAACATTTTTATCACCAGATACAAGCGTAGATTCTATTTTGACCCCAGGAGTTGTAAACTATGCATTGTCTGAAACTAATCAAGTAATTACTGGTGCTCCAAAAATATATTTCAGACAGGGTATTGGTGTAAAAGATATATTCATAACAAAGGAAAATTTTAGATCTATAACACCACAAACTGGAGTTGCTTATCCAAATTATTTTTACAATGGTGAACTAGCAACAGATCCAAATTTTCCACAGGGTGAAGATAAACTTGCTAGAATTTGCTTAAAAATAAAATGTGATACTGGAAATCCTGAAAATTTTAGATTTTATCTGTTAAGAACACATTATCCAAGACACTTTGCACATAATTTAGCGGCACTCAATGGATATGTCGATGAAAATGATAATCCATTTGAGTTTATTAATCCAACTGATCGAAGTTTAGAAGAAAATTTAGATCCAACTACTGGATCAATAAAATATAAAATTAGTGTTGATCTTGTTGATGAATTTGCATATATGCCATCTACTGTTCAGTTGAGAGATCAATTGAATAATCCATTGTTGGGATTGAAGCGAGAACCAAATAGAAGTGCAGACTTCGATATTAATGGAAATGCACTATTTAATACAATTCCACAAGAACTTACACCAAGACCAGAAATAATTCCAGGTGGATTGACCACTGCCTCAGATTTGACTGATTATTATCTCAAATTGGGTCTTAACATAATGGGACTCACTAAAGGTTTTGAAAATTCTACTGGATATGTAAAAGGATTTACAACTGCTGGTGATATAGTAAATTTTAATAGTTCTGGAAGTATTAATATTTCTGGAACTTCAAAGCCCTTTCAATATACGACCAATACAACTTCTAGAATGTTTGTTACTTATAATTATCCATTAATTAATACTAATTATACCGTTTCAACAAACATATCACAATTAAAAGTATATAATATTTTAGAAACATTTCAATTACTAACTCCAGTTTCAACCTCTGGGGATCAAAGTCCATTTCATGATCGAATGAATGCGATCATTCAGTTTTATTATAATAAAGAATTACTAGATAGATCTAATAACAATCTATATACTGCATCAGAATCTGAACCTGGTAAAATAAATCCACAAAATAATAGCAGTGCTGTCTCTGCCACTATAAATTCTAGTGGAAATATAGTTGGAGGTATAGGAATTCCAGTTGGTTATTTTAATATGGGTTACACCTATATGAGAGCTTCCGATTCCATATTTCCAACTTTTCCAAATTCTAATACAAATAGTATAAGATCAGTATATAAAAAATATGCGAGAACATCAAATTCATTTTCAAATACATTCATAAATAATATTGAAGCCGAACAATCAGATTCAGTACCATATCAATTTTATGGATTAAATTATCCAGGACATCCATTAACAGTAGACCTATTGAATCCAAATTATCAGGCTAGAAAAGAAACTACTGGAGGTTTTGGTCCTGGTGGTTCGACAGTAATACCAGCCGTTGTATCTGCGAATACTTATAAAACAAAACCATATGATATTATATACGACAGCGGACATATAGAATTTAATCCGAATGACACAAATGCTCCATATAAAAGATATCTTTCAGAAAGCAATATTGGAAATTTTAATACTAGCACTCAAATAGTAGAACAAGATTATACAACTGAAAGAGTTATCGGTTATTTATCCAAAGCTATTAATGATCCTTACGATCAAGACAGCATAACTTTACCATATGGTAGAATGAAGTATTTGGGAGATGGTGAATTTGTCTTCTGTATAACTATACCAAATCCAAAAGATTATATTAATTACAATGATACAGGAGATGGAGAAGCTGGAATTGATATTGATCCAGATAAATTTACAGATAGAAGATTAGTTGCTCATAATACTCTCAGACTTGTTTTATTCACAGACATAAAACCAACTGAAAATGATTCGGTTAATCAAAGTACTAGATCTAAAATAACATTAGGAAATGAATGTCACGGTTTAGCCTGTGGATTTTCTGTTCCAAATTATGAACCAACATGTCCACTCTGTAAGGATTATCAAGTTCAAAATGAAACAAATTATGTTATAGGTTCTGGAATTCCAACTTTAAGTGGTTGGGGTGTTCAAACTATTAGAAACAATCCAGATTGTGACGAACAAACTACATCCCTTTGTCAATTTGGCTCTCAAGATCCAAATTGTTCAGAATGTTTACCTTGTTGCTTTTCTCCAAATAGAATAGACAAAGCCATAATAACATCTTGTCAGGATTCTGAATCTTCTTGTGGTTGTAGAGGTTCTATAGAATACAATAGTGCTCAATCTTGTCCAACTGGTACAGTAAGTTGTGTTGAAGTCGGAGATCCATGCATACAGCATAGAACTGTTTTAAATGTTTTAAAGAATCAATTAGGTGGAGATTTTACATGCACTGGTGGTGGATTAATTCAATATTGGTTCCCACTTCCTGATGTCTTTTTAGATACAGCCCCCGATTTGGTTCAATATTTGCCAAGATTTGCCATCTATACTTCTCAGGGAAGTAGCACTTCATCAATAAGAGATAAAATGTGTGCTCCAGTAAATTCTGGAACAGACGAGTGCCCAAATGAACAAAATAGTATTTGTGGAAATTTCTGTTTAACAAAGAATGACGGAACGAAGATAACCTGTCAACAATTTATAGATCAATATAATAATAATCCTGGATTTGAAAAAATAACAAATATACCTCAAAATCTTTTACTAAATTTACAACAAAATCAGGTAAATATTCCAGGAGAAATGTTCTATAGAGAAAGACCAAACAATAGCTGTGTAACTGCATTTGCTGGTACTGTTTTAAAGAAACTATATATTTCTGATACCGATTATGTTTGTGTACCTGTAGATGCAACTGATCTTACGGCAATAAACAATCTTGAAGATTGCGTACAAGGAGAATCATGAGTATTCAATTTAGATCAAGAGTTAAATCAGTAAAGGATTTTGGTTCTGATCTAAAAAAAATTGGAACTTGTTGTTATACAGATGGAACCAGCGACCAAATAACATTTTATGAATGTTTTATCAATAATGGAACTTTTTTGGTAGGTGATAATGTTTCTTGCCCACAACAAGGGGAAATTGGAAATTGTTTTGCTTGCTCTTATCTGACATTTGATCAAAAAATACAAGTAGCAAACAATCCAGCAGTTCTTGGTGCGAATCCAGATTGGGGTAAAGCTACAACATCACAATGTGAGTGCTCAAGAATAGGTGGAGTTTTTCATCCGACAAATCCCTTAAATCTTCTAGGTATCGATGCAAGAATTCCTCAATCTTGTTGTTATTTTGCATATGATGCCTCTGGATTTCCTATAGGAATAACATGTGAGAATGTTTGTTCGGAGAGAGAATGTTCATTGAGAGGTATAACATTCAATGATGGAACATTGAGAAATGTTCCAGTTTACAACAGTTCTGAAACTTGTGCGACATCTAACTGCTCAACATCTGGACTTACAGATTTCCTTTACAAACAAATGGCAGTTGGTGCTGCATCTACCACCACAGAGGATGTTGGTGCATGTTTTGATTTGACTAAAATTACTACTGGATTTTCATATGAGTGCAATCTTTCATTTAAGGATGATTGTTTTGGATACTGGATTTCTCCAGAAACTGAAGAAGATGGTTTTGTCTTCTGCAATTCAAGCTTTTCACCAGAAAATCCAACGAAACTAGCAAATAGAAAAATAGAACCATACAGTATGTCCGAGGTTGATTTTGACCTTTTAGGGTTGACTTCTGGTGATGAATTCCAGGGTGGAATTTATATAGGAAAATTTACAGTAAATTCGTCATCCTCTAAAGTTTATGGATCTTTGAATCTCAAAGAACCAGTTGAACAACACTACAATGATACGACACCAAGAGATGTTTATTCGAAATGGGCCTTGATTGTTGATAAATATGACTACTATGCAGTTTATATGTCTCCAGAAGAGCAAACTTCTACGATGCCAAATACATCGTTATCGGATGGTTTTTACAATTGCTATGGGGATAGAATAAATTTCTATGGGCATGGAACAAAACTCATAAATACTATAACAGGACAAATTAGAAGAGGTTTTGCCGATTATTACATACCAAGCATCATAGAATTGTATTATTTATCAAATAAAATAAATAAAGATTCTTCGCTAAAGACCAAGTTGAATATCAAGAATAAATTAGCTTCTTCTTCTATATTTTATGAAAATATTTTATCAAATAGTAGTGAAAAATATAGTTTTAATGGGCATGTATTTGTTTATGGGCAAAATTTTACAAATACCACAAAGTTTGGATATACCGTATTGATGCCAACTGACACGAATGTATATTTAAGATTATTCAGAAAGGTGATTTTAACATGAGTTGTAACTGCAATAAAAATAAAAATAATGAAAAGTTTAGAACAGAAGAAATCAAAGAAGATACATCTATAAAGAATAAAATTAGCATGGTGCAAAATTTTGCATCGGCCATAGCTTCAAGGGGAATATCGAATAAAAAAGTAAGTCTTCCAGTAAAACAGTTAAGGGTCATGTCTTGCTTTGGAAATATGAAGCAGGGTGGAGAGCTTCCACCATGTGAGCATCTCAAACCAAGCGTCACTCCTGGAAAATTCTTCTGCGGTGGTTGTGGTTGTGGGGATAGAAAAGGCACTTGGCTTGTATCTAATGGTGATGAATATTCAAAGTTGGATTATCCAAAACTTTCTTGTCCATTACAAATGCCAGGATTTAGCAATTATAGAAAATCTGAAGAATCAGAGGGTCAAGATCCAATAACTAGAAGATATTACATCGAAAATAACATAAATTATTCAGATCTTGAGAAAATTCCAGTAACAGTCCCCGATCCAAAATAATAAATATTTTAAGAGATAAAAATGTCAAGACCAAATTCTAGACAAACAATAATAGACTATGCTCTAAGAACACTTGGATTTCCAGTTATCGAAATAAATGTCGATACTGAACAATGTGAAGATCGTCTAGATGAAGCTCTTGATTTTTTTGTGGAAAGACATTTTGATGGAGTCGAGAAAGTCTTTTTTAAATATCAACTGACATCAACCGATGTTGAAAATAAATATATCAATACTAATAATATTTTAGGTTGGGATGGAAGTGCTACATCAAAGCCAAATGGTAGCAACATAGTATCCGTTGTCAAATTATTTCAATTTGGAAATTTTGCAAACATCGACATGTTTGATCTAAAATATCAACTTGCATTAGTTGATTACTTTGGAATAAACAGAGGATATAACGGTGGTGGCTCTATGGGTCTGGCTTCATATGATTCTACGAAAAGATATATAAAACTCATTGAAGATTTCTTTCAAGGTGAAAAAGCACTAAGATTCAGCAAAGTCACAAATAGAATACACATAGATTGCAATTGGAGTGAACTCAAGGCTGGAGACTATTTGGTTTTCGAGACATATGCAGCCCTTGATCCTGAATTATATACAAAAATATTTGATGATCGTCTTTTAAAGAAATACTTAACTGCATTGATTAAAAGACAATGGGGAGCAAACATGGCAAAGTATGATGGAGTTCAATTGCCAGGTGGAATTGTGATGAAGGGTGGTCAGATTTATGCCGAAGCAGTTCAAGAAATAGCAGCCATAGAAAATGAGGTTTTGACATCATACGAATTACCAGCATCTTTCTTTATGGGATAATAAATGGCAACTAATCCATTTTTTAAATTTTCACAACTAGATCAAAAATTACTAGATGATCTAACAATAGAAACCATAAAAGTTACTGGTCAAGATGTTTTATATGTTCCTAGAGAATATTTTAAATTGGACAATATTCTTGGTGAAGATATACAGTCGAAATTTTCAACAGCGTATAAGATAGAAGCATACATCCAAACGATCTTTAGTTTCGATGGACAAGCTGATGTCATCAGCAAGTTCGGCGTACTCATTACCGATAGAATGACAATTCAATTGTCTAAGACTAGATTTAAGAGAGAAATATCCACAAAAGAAACAGAGATCTTAAGACCAAGAGAAGGTGATTTGGTTTATTTTCCATTATCTGGAACAATATTTGAAATTAACAAATTGGAAGACGAGATTCCATTCTATCAATTGGGAACATTGAATTGCTATACATTGACACTGGAGGCTTTCGTGTATTCTCACGAAGAATTTACAACTGGAATCGATGTTTTGGATTCTGCGACCACTGACAGAACATCCTATGTCAGAAGATACAATCTGGTTGGAAAGACAAATGGAACTTATCTTGTTGGGGAATTTGTAAATCAATCTGGTTATACAGCAACAGTTCAAGAGTTCCAAAAGGGTTATACCTATTCAAGACTCTTTGTTTATGATGAAGTTGGAACTTACATATCTGGGGCCACATTGAGTGGTGCTATTTCTGGTGCTGGATATACAGCATTCTCAACCTATCTGACAAATACCATTATCCAAACTGATCCAATCAGAGAAGAAAGCGATGGTGATAATTCATATCTGGAAGCTGAAAGATTGGATAAGACTTTATTCAATCAAAGTGAAACAGATCCATTCTCGGAAGGACAATATTAATGTTTGGAGAGACAAATGCCTATTACAATGAAACTCTGAGAAAAAGCATAGTTGCTTTTGGATCTTTATTTAATCAGATAACCATCTTGAGAAAAGACTCAGAAGATGAGATAACTTCAAAGATAAAAGTTCCAATCGTCTATGGTCCAAAAGAGAAGTTTATCTATAGACTGACAACCGAAACTGGCGTTACTGATAAGACACACATACAGGCAACATATCCAAGATTAGGCTATGAGATAATCAACATTCTATATGATCCTACTAGAAAATTAAATAGAATGATACAGAAAAGATTATCCACTGAAAACTATACAGATACAACATATATGGAAATACCATATAATATCAATATAAATCTGTATTCATTTACAAGATCTCTGGAAGACAATCTACAAATTATAGAGCAAATTGCTCCATACTTTCAACCAGAATTCAATTTGTCGATCAACTACAACACAATAAATCAGGCAATAGATGTTCCTATTGTCTTGAACGATATAAGCACATCTGAAGATTACGAGGGTGATTTTTCTACCAGAAGATCAGTAACCACGGTCTTTAACTTTACAATGAAAACCTATCTCTATGGTCATATTAAGAGAAATATTTCTATGATCATAGAAAATGCAAATGTAAGAATTTACAATGGTCTAACTACAGCCCCATCAGCTTTGGTTTACGATGTTGGATATACTGGAGATTCTATAACTGGAAGTGGAATATACTACTATGAGAATTAAAAATGAAAGACCCTTTTGAAAATATTGCAAATGCTTTAGAAATTACGAACAATGATGTTATTAATAAACCAGTTGAAAAAACAGCAATAACTAAAGAAATAAAAAGAAGTAGAGAAGAAGTTTTAAATAATGATTTCAACGATGCTAGAACAAATTTAAAAGAACTAATTTCAAATGGAATGGATGCTCTAGATGGAATAATGAAGGTTGCAAATGCGAGCGACTCTCCAAGAGCCTATGAAGTTGCAGCTTTACTTCTAAAGACAGTTTCCGAGATGAACAAAGATCTGATTGTTGTTCATGAGAAAACAGAAAACATTCAAAGAGAAAAAATTACAAATATAACAAATAATTCAATTTATGTTGGATCAACGACAGATCTACAGAATTTAATTAATAAATCTAGAGCACAGAACAAGGTTATAGAAAATGACAGCGTATAAAAAAGCTCCAGGTTATTTGGGAAATGCGAATTTAAAACCCGCAGGGGTCAAAATTGAATTTACCGAAGATCAGGTGAAAGAATATATCAAGTGTGCAAATGATCCAATATACTTTGCAAAAAAGTATGTAAAGGTTGTTACCCTAGACAAAGGTGTTACCGACTTCGATCTATACGATTATCAGCAAGAACTGGTAAAGGCTCTATGCGATCACAGATTCGTAATAGGAAAGGTTTGTCGTCAGGCTGGTAAGACCACTACGGTTGGTTGCTGCTACCTTCTTCATAGAGTCTTATTCAATCAAAACATGAGTGTTGCTATTCTGGCAAACAAGTTAAATACTGCAAGGGATATTTTAGGCAGAATAAGAGAAGCCTATGAACATTTACCACAATGGTTGCAGCAAGGTATAATAGAATGGAATAAAGGTTCAATTCAATTAGAGAATGGCTCAAAGATATTGGCAGCTGCAACCTCATCCTCAGCGATTCGTGGTGGATCTTTTAATATAATTTTCTTGGACGAGTTTGCCTTCGTTCCAACTACTGTTGCTGAAGAATTCTTTTCGTCAGTTTATCCAACGATCACTGCTGGTCAAAGCACTCAAATGATCATCATCTCAACCCCAAGAGGGTTGAATATGTTTTATCAGTTGTGGAAGGGTGCAAGCACTGGACAGAATGAATATTTTCCATTTGAGGTTAGCTGGAGGCAAGTTCCCCAATATCCAGGTGGACCTCTGAGGGATGATGCTTGGAGAGAAATTCAAATAAGAAATACATCGGAAAGACAATTCGATGCAGAATTTGAATGCTCATTCATAGGATCTGCGAATACCTTAATTGATGCAAATAAATTAAATGTATTGAGTTATGGAAAATCCAGATTTAAGAATCATGAGGGATATACCGTATATGAAGAACCTATAAAGGGTGACGAGGAAAAGAAAACAGACGATCATCTCTATTTCATGACCGTGGATGTTTCAAAAGGTCAGGGTAGTGACGATAGTGCATTTACAGTTGTCGATATATCAACTATTCCATACAAAGTGGTTGCAGTTTTTAGAAATAATACAATATCACCATTACTTTTCCCATCATATATTAGAGCCGTGGCTAAAAAATATAATAACGCCTATGTGATGGTGGAGATTAATGATATTGGAAATCAGGTTGCAGAAATCTTACATAATGATTTACAATATGAGAATTTGATAAAATCTAGTTTTAAAGGTCACCATGGACAAATTATTGGAGAAAATGTCAACGCAAAAAGAACATACCTAGGTGTCAGAACCACACATCCAGTAAAAAAACTAGGATGTACGATATTAAAAAATTTAGTAGAGAATGATAAAATCGTCTTCCACGACCCAGATATCATAGATCAATTAACGACCTTCATTGCTGATGGTCAATCGTATAAAGCCGATGATGGACACAGAGATGACTTGGTGATGTGTTTGGTTCTTTTTGCTTGGGCAACCAGACAAGATTTTTTTGAAAACATCACAAATAAAGATATAAGAATTGAACTATATAATAATGAAATTGAAAAAATAGAATCAGAATTAATTCCTTTTGGTTTTATAGAAGATGGTATGAGTTTTCTTGATGGCGATTGGGATGGTGAAGATAGATGGTTTGATGGTAAGAAAGGGAAAAATTCCATTTCAACGCAATTTTGGATGTTTTAGTCAAAATATTTAAAAAAATATATATTTAAAGAAAATAGGAGAAAATCATGCCATATCCAGGCGTAACTGTAAGAATATTAGACGAATCATTGGTAGTTTCAAATTCAGAGCTAGACTCACCCACAATAGGTGGGTTTTTAGGACTACCTGGAAACCACTCAATGAAATTATTTGCCTATAATGGGCCAACTGGAACTGAAGCACAACAAGGATATTACTATGTTGAAAATCTAGCCGATTGGTTTGCTAGATTGACTTCATTTTATAATTATAACTACCCAGGTTTTTCTGGAACCAACGGTGCTACTCTAGCCGCTAGAGATCTTTTAACCAATGGTGCTACCGCATGGACTGATGAATGGTATCATGTTCACAACTTCCTTCAATATGGAGCACCATGTTATGTAACATGGCAAGATTCTGGTGCAACTATGGACTTCAAGTATCTTGACATTGATGTTGTATTCTCTGGTTCTACAGGAAATGGGGGAACTCCAGCACATAATGCTTATGTTTCTTCCATGATTGACGAAAGAGCATCTACACCAAATCCAGTTTTTGGAGTTTTAGCTGTGCATTCTGGAACAACTATAACTGGAGCCATGACTGTTACATCTTCACCAACCTCAGCACAATATGCTGCTGCTGCATTTGGTGAGAAGAAACATTTCAATGTTGCAGGAGATCCAGCAAATCTAATTATCAGTTCTCTAGCACCAGATGTTGCTGGTTGCATTGCAAGAACAGACAGAGAATCATATCCTTGGTTCTCCCCAGCTGGAGCAAGAAGAGGAAGAATTGCAAACGCTGTTTCCACAACAAGATATTTGTCAGAAGCAGATAAGAGCACCCTATATGGGGCAAGAATCAATCCAATATTTAATGTTCCTGGTGAAGGAATTCTACTCTGGGGAGATAAGACTCTATACACTGGAACTTCAACTCTTAGTGGAATCAATGTCGCTAGACTCTTCATATACCTAAAGAAAACAATTGCACCAATCGCAAGAGGTGTGCTATTCGAACAAAATGATCAGATAACCAGAAATCTGTTTATCAGTGCTGCCGATTCAGTTCTAGCAGATGTCGTAGCCAAGAGAGGAATTTCTGAGTATAAGATTATTTGCGATGAAACAAATAACACCCCAGAAATAATCGAAGCCAAGACATTCGTTGCTGATATCTTAGTTAAACCAATCCCATCAATCAACTTCGTAAGACTAACCTTCACTAACAAAGATTTATCATCAACCCTATAAGGAAAAAATAAATGGCAACATTAAATGAATTTAGAACACAGTTTGTTGGCGTAAGACAAAATAGATTTAAAGTCTCATGTCAATTTCCTGGAAGCTCAGTAGCTCCAGCGACATTTGAATTCTATTGCAAAGCCGCAACAATTCCTGGATCAGCTATTGGAGTTATTCCAGTAGGTTACAAAGGAAGGCCAGTAAAATATTCTGGTGAAAGAACATATGCTGATTGGCTTGTTCAAATTTATGATTCACCAAGACAAGATATTCGTGGCGATATCGAAGCTTGGATCGAAAGAATGAATGGTAGAAATACTCTAGATATTAGACCAAATATTCCAGCGAGTGGTGGTGATTACATAACTGTTGAATACATGGAGCAAGATGTAAGTGGTGATGATGTTGATGGTGGAGTAAACGATTATCAAAGAAAAATTAAATTGGTCAATGCTTTCCCAGTAGAGTTAAGCCCAATGGAATTTAGCTATGATACTCCAGACACATTTGCAGAATTTGCTGTTACCTTCACCTATGATTATTGGGAATACCAAGGAGTTTAATGTCTCAGTCTATCTCTACATTTAGAGATGAGTTTGTAGGAAATAGGGCCAATCGATTCAAAGTCGTTGGCTCTTTTCCCGTTATTACTGCATATTCTGGTTACGAAAAAACAGAAATGGAATTTTATTGTAAAGCTGCTTCAATGCCAAGCTCAACAATAGGAACTGTTTCTGTTGGGCATGGTGGTAGGGCAGTAAGATTGCCTGGAGATAGATCATATTCTCCATGGACAATACAAGTGTATGAGTCTCCATATGTTCAATTAAGAAATTTATTTGAAGATTGGATAGAGTACATGGATACTCGAAAAACTCATGAAACTAATAATGTTGTAAACACCGATTTTTTCTGGGAATTTCATTATCAGGATCAAAAATCTAGTGGAAATACAACACCAACCGTAGAAGTTCAAAGAGTAACAGGAAATGTTACTACTACCCCAGCTCAGTATAGAAAAAAGATAAAATTCTATGATGTTTTTCCAATAGAAATAAGTCCAATAGAATTTAGTTACGATAACCCAGATACATTTGCAGAATTTACAGTTACTTTTAATTACCTTTACTGGGAATACTTGAGATGAATTTAGATGAATTTAGAGTTAGATTTAGACCTGTAGCTGGAAATAGATTTAGAGTTTTTGCTGAGATTCCTCTATTCAATGGTTCTTTTTCACAGTTAAGTACAAATCCATATGAGTCAAGAAAACTTGAAGTTTATATAAAATCTATTCAAATTCCTGGATCAACAATAGGAACTGTTCCCATAAATTATAGAGGTAGGGAAATTAAATTTCCAGCAGAAAGAGTATTTCAAGAAATAAGCATGAACATCTATTGTTCATCCGAGTTAGGAATTCAATTGAGAAGTGAATTGATGTCTTGGATGGATAGAATCAACTCCCCAGACCATACAGCTATGGATTATTTTCCGACCTCTAAATGGGAAATTTATTATGATACAGAAGACGGAAATACTTTCGGTAAAAGAGTTGTTTTATCAAATTGCTATCCAATAGAAATGACACCAATAGAATTAAATAATGATATACCAGACTCAATTGCAGATTTTGTTTTAACATTAGCATATGATTATGCTGAAGAATTCGCAATCTAATTTATATAAATAGTAATATGAATTTATATGGATTTCTTTTCGGCAAAAAGCAGGATGATAAAAATTCTACAGATGGAAATGCTGTAGAGACACAATCATCCTTTGTACCGCCAGATACCTACGATGGAACTGTTACTGTAGAAAGTGGTGGTTTTTTTTCTACAGTATATGATTTCGGCGGCTCTATAAGAGATGAAAATACTCAACTTTCACAGTATAGATCAATGGCTCTATATCCAGAAGTTGATATGGCTATAGAAGATATAATTAACGAATCTATAGTTTTTGACCACGATAATAATGCTATATTTTTAGATTTGAAAAATGTTGAAAGTTTATCACCACAGATAAAAGAAAAAATACACAAAGAATTTAAAAATATTTTAAAACTATTAAAATTTAATCATCACGGCTATGACATTTTTAGAAAATGGTACATAGATGCTAGATTGTATTTTCATATTATTATTGATGATACTAGACCAGAAAAGGGAATACAAGAAATTCGCCTGATCGACCCAATGAAAATTAAAAAGATCAGAAAGGTAAATAAAGAAAATAAAGTAATTAATGGCGTTCAAACACCAATAATTAAAAGTCTTGAAGAATATTTTCTTTATACCGATCTTGATCCAGATGCAATCATACAAACGAATAGTTCTGGTTTAAAAATTGCGGTTGATTCAATCTCCTATGTGCATTCTGGATTGATCGATTCCAATACCAAGAGAGTAATCGGATACCTACACAAAGCCATTCGCCCATTAAACATGCTTCGTCAGATTGAGGATGCTGTTGTCATTTATAGAATGACCAGAGCACCAGAGAGACGAATTTTTTATATTGATATCGGCAATCTTCCAAAACAAAAAGCCGAACAATATATGAGGGAGTTGATGAATCGTTATAGGAATCGTCTTGTATATGATCAAAAAACTGGTGAAATCAAAGACGATAGAGCGCATTTGACAATGCTTGAAGACTACTGGATTCCTAGAAGAGATGGTGGAAAGGGAACAGAAATAGCTACTCTGGATGGTGGACAGAATCTTGGACAGATGGATGATGTTGACTATTTACAAAGAAAATTATATAGAGCTTTGAATGTTCCTATTTCTAGACTTGAATCAAATAGTGGTTTCAATATGGGAAGAACCACAGAAATCAGTAGAGATGAGGTTAAATTTTTCAAGTTTATTGAAAGATTGAGAAGCAAATTCTCTATGTTATTCTTGGATGTTTTGAAAAAACAACTATTGTTGAAGGGAATTATTACCCTAAACGATTGGGAAAAAATATACCAGGATATCAATTTCGTCTACAATAAAGATTCATATTTCAATGAATTGAAAGAAAATGAATTGTTGAGGGAAAAGGTAGATATGTTAAATGTATTATCTTCTTATGAAGGTAAGTATTTCTCAACAAAATATATCAGAAAACATATTCTGAAGCAATCTGATGATGTTATGGAAGAAATTGATAAGCAGATTTCTGAGGAGCAGCAGATGGCTATGGAGGCTCAGGCGCAGCAACAAGCAATTCAAGCGTCTAGTTTAACGGCTCAAGCTGATCAGGGAACAGCAGATCAAAAACAAAAGACTAACCAATGAAAATATACTTTCATGAAAGAGAAAAAATAGTATCTTTATTAAAAAATCCAAAAAGAGAAAAAAGAGGTATAAATTTATTTTTGAGAAATAGTGAATCTGTAAACATAACCCCAGAACAAATTAATATACTTTCTACTGTTTTTGGGCCAAATTATAAGAATATTAAACCTATTTTATCAAATAAAAATACCCTATTTTCATTTTTTAAAGAATATCTTGAAAAACTTAAAAAAATAAATAATAAAAGAATTAGGAGAAAATAATGAGCGAATTTTCAGAAATTATACCACTTATTTTAGAGAAAAAATACAGCCAAGCAAATGAACTTCTTGAGAAGAGAATGTATAAGAAGCTTGGAAAAAAGTTAGAAGAATCGTTACTTGAATATGCACCAACCGTTTTTATGAATCCAAACGACAGAGATGCCTATTTAGAGGAAATGAAAAAATCAAAAGAAAAGAAATCAAAGCCAGATGAAGACGGCGATGGCGTTCCCGATTACGCCGATGAAAAGGCTGGCGAAGATGATAACCCAGAAGACTCAACCGAGGCTGGAGAAAATAAAAAGGGTATGAAGGTAGCAAAAGAAGACTATGAAGTCTTCCTTGATGAACTCACCCAAATAGTCGAAGATATTGAAAATGAGTTGGGTGAAGAACTTTCAGAGGAAGAAATTGCCGAGATAGCCAGTGAACTTCTATCCGAAGAAGCAGATGAAGATGACGATTTTGATAATTACGATGATGATGAGGATTCTGAAGAAGAAGAAATTTGCGAAAACTGCGGAGAATAATAGATGAAACTAATCACCGAAACAATTGAAAATGTTAAGGCATTAGTTGAATCTTCTGAAACTGGTCAGAAAAACTATTTCATTGAAGGAATAATGATGCAGGCTGAAACCGTAAATAGAAACGGTAGACGCTATTCTGTCAATATTCTAGAAAATGAGTGTAAAAGATACCTCAAAGAATATGTAAATAAGAAAAGAGCTTTAGGTGAACTAAATCATCCATCTGGTCCAACAGTTAATCTTGATCGTGTGTCCCACATGATAGTAGAACTTAATCAGGATGGAAATAACTTTTACGGTAAAGCTAAAGTTTTAGATACTCCAATGGGAAAGATTGTTAAATCTTTAATAGATGAAGGTGCTTTGCTTGGAGTTTCTTCAAGGGGTATGGGAAGCCTTAAAAAAGTAAATGAAATCAATGAGGTTCAATCAGATTTTACTCTTTCCGCAATAGACATCGTTTCAGATCCATCAGCCCCACAAGCTTTCGTAAACGGAATATTGGAAGGCAAGGAATGGGTCTGGGATAATGGTCTTTTAAAAGAACAAGAAATAGAAAAATTTCACAAAGAAATTAAAAAGATTTCAGCTAAAGATTACGAAAATAAAGCTCTTGAAATATTCGAAAGATTCATGAGAGGAATTTAATGAGTTTTTCAAAAAATATATCTCTAGATGAAGTTAATTATTCTAATTTAGGTAGATTAGGTTTAATTGCTCAGGGTATTAGAAAAGAATTATCTGGCAATAATAGTCTACAGGCTATAGCCAGAAGAAAAGCAACTCAAAGATTTCAATTTCCACAAAATTGGAGAATTCCATCTGGTCCTTTTCGTGGAGATTTAGAAAATGAACCACAAAGTACAGTATCAAATACACCAACAACTTCTGGAACAGATGAGCCAGAAGCAGGAACCGTTAATTCTGGAATTGTAACTAAAAGAATAAAATATAGACCACAAAAAACTATTGGTGGTACTGTAGTATCTGGAATCAAAAGAAATATTCAAGGTTCTTTGAGTCAAGGTTCAACTATTGGTCCAAGTGGTGCTATGGGAACTGTTACAAATATAGCTACTGGTGGAATAAAATCTCTGTTTGCTGCTGGACTAACAACAGTCCTGCCGAGAGTTTTAACTGGAGTGTATAGGGGTATAAAAGCTTCAAATTATGTAAGAAGAAATATGTCAAAACAGCCAACAAATGGAGTAAAAATTCCAGTTTCTGGACCACCAACTAATATTGTACCAAAAACCAGAGAAGATGATATAAGAGATATAAAGAACGAATTGAATAGACGCAGAACAGGTACTCAAGAAGCTGAAATACGAGCTGGTATAGTTACCCCTCGTACAAATAGACGACTGAGATAATAATTTAATGTTACATACAAAATTGTTAAAAAAATTAATTATATAAATAATATAAAACACGGAGAAAAATATGCAAGGAAATAAAGATGTACATGATGAGAGTGGAAAAGGAACATTTTCGTCCAACGGAGTGACTCCAATGTTTGCAAAAGCAATAGCAAAGGACGGAGATGCTAAAAAGAATATGGCATCCCTTTCTCCAGCAGGAGTTTCAAATGCTGGTGGCACTGATCAGACAATGGGAGCACAGATGGAAGAAAGTGTTGAGTTAGATATAACCGACTATATCAATGCTTTATTTGAAGGACAAGATTTATCGGACGAATTTAAGCAAAGAGCTGCCGTTATTTTTGAAGCAGCTTTAAATGAAAAAATCTCAATCGTTGAGCAAGCAATCCTTCAAGCATCTGAAGAATTAATCGCAGAGCAAACGGAGTCTGTCGCTTCAACACTAACAGAATCAATTGATGAATATCTTTCATACGCTATTAATGAATGGATGGAAGAAAATAGACTACAAGTAGAGCAAGGCTTCAGAACAGAAATTGCTGAAAACTTTATGCGTGGTCTAAAGGATCTATTTGAAAACAGCTATGTTGACATTCCAGAAGACAAAGTTGATATCGTTGATGAACTATTCGATGAACACAACGAACTTCAAGAATCAATGAACAAGCTAATTCAAGAAAATATGGCCCTCAATGAAGAAGTAGCAGTAGCAAAGTGCTTAAACATCTTCTTCGAAGAAACAGCAGGACTTGCTGATACTGAAATTGAAAAAATTGCATCTCTATCGGAAGGAATCAACTTTGATTCTTTAGATCAATACAGAGATAAAATTAAAATCATAAAGGAATCATATCTAAATGGTGAAACAAAACCAACCCAATCAGCACAATCCTCAATCATGGAAAGTGATCAGATTGCTCCAGTTAATCTAAATGAAGATATGAGCATTTATGTTCAGTCAATCAGCAAGCAATTAAAGGCATCAAATCCAAAAGTCAAATAATATAAATAAAAAATAGGAGAATATAGAAATGGATTTTAACGGAACTACACCATACGACACACTTTTAGAAAAATGGTCACCACTCATTGACCATCCAGAACTAACAAAGATTGAGGACATTCATAGAAGAAGAACAACCGCCGTTCTTCTAGAAAATCAAAAGAGAGCTTTAGCAGAAGAAAGAAACCAACTTCTTACAGAAGCTGCACCAACCAACTCAATGGGTGGTGGTTTCTCAGTCACTCAAGCTGCTTCAGCAAACGGAAGCCTTGCTGGTTATGACCCAATCCTAATCAGCCTCGTTCGCCGTGCAATGCCAAATGTTGTTGCTTACGACATTGCAAGCGTTCAACCAATGACTGCACCAACTGGTCTAATCTTTGCCTTCAGAGCTAAGTACGATGGTCCAGCTGGTCTAGAAGCAATGTATGATGAACCAATTGCATCTTTCTCTGGTGTTTCTGGTTCAACTGGTAATAATAATACCACAGAAGGTTCAACCTATACCAACCCCTTTGGTTTAGGAACAAACACTGGTGCTACACTAACAGCTATTACTCGTAAGAATCTATTTGAGAGATTCCGTGGATTCCTTACCGCTGATGCTGAAAAACTCGGCGGAAGTGATGCTAGCGATCCTAAGTTCAAGGAAATGGCCTTCAGCATTGAGCGCGTTGCAGTACAAGCCCGTACAAGAGCACTCAAGGCAGAATATACAACCGAACTTGCTCAAGATCTTAAGGCTGTTCATGGTCTTGATGCCGAATCTGAACTTGCGAACATTCTCTCAGTTGAAATTCTCAACGAAATCAACAGAGAAATTCTACGCGCAGTTTACACTGTTGCCAAGACAGGTTCACAGCAAACTGGACTCGATCTTGCTGGTAGCTACAATCTAACCGAAGACTCAGACGGTCGTTGGTCAGCAGAACGCTATCGTGGTCTTATGTATCAGATCGAACGCGAAGCAAATGTTATCGCCAAGGAAACTCGTAGAGGTAAAGGTAACTTCATCCTTTGCAGCGCAGATGTTGCATCAGCACTTGCAATGGGTGGATTCCTCAATATCTCACCAGCACTCAATGTCAACCTAAGCGTTGATGATACTGGAAATGTCTTTGCTGGAGTCCTCAATGGTCGCTATAAGGTCTATATCGATCCATTCGTCCCAGCAGGAGTTGACTTCTTCCTCGTTGGATACAAGGGAACCTCACCATATGACGCTGGTATGTTCTACTGCCCATATGTTCCTCTCCAAATGGTAAGAGCAGTCGGTCAAGATACCTTCCAACCAAAGATTGGCTTCAAGACTCGTTACGGAATGGTTGCAAATCCATTCGCCAAGGGTCAAACAAGCTTCGCTGGCTCAAACGCACTCACAGATGGTCTAGATCTAAACAGCAATGTTTACTACCGTCTAACCAGAGTCAAGAGCCTCCACGGTAGAGAAGGCTGATCGGAGTAAGTCTTAACGAACAGGCTGGTCGAAAGACCAGCCTGTTTCTTTATAAATACTATTATGTTCAATCCGAGCAATATACCAGACGATATCAAAAAAGAATTACCTGGAGATTTCTTAGCAAAAAATCCAGTGATTCCAGAAAATAGAAATTATCTATTACAAAATAAATTTATTTTTATTTTAAGCAGATGTCCAACTGTAACATACTTTGCTCAGAGAGTAAATTTACCATCTTTGAGTTTAGGTCAATCAATTCAATCTACTCCAACTGGAATAGAAATGGTAAGACCTGGAAATCGATATATTGTCGAAGATATACAGTTAAGTTTTCCAGTTGATGAGAATATGGTAAATTACAAAGAGATATTAGATTGGATGCAAAAAATAGCACCGTGGGTAAATAATAAAGAGAGATTAAGTGAAATTCATAAGACATCAAGTGCTATTCTCTTAATTTTAAATAATAATTATAGACCAATAATATCATTTAAGTATTACAATATATTTCCATCATTTTTGTCTGGTTTGGATTTTGATGTAACTTCACCAGATACAGATCCAGTTATTGCATCTGTCATTTTTAACTATACACATTTTGATATATTGAAAGATTATACTATTTAATATGAATTTAGATGAAATTAAAAAAGAAGCAGATAAAGATCTTTCCATCGATAAAACAAATTTAGATTATGAAGCTACTGTTATACCACAGCAACATAACAAATATCTTTGCATTTTGTTTGATGAAAAACTTATACTTTCAAAGTACGAAACCGATTTATCAAAATTAAAAAGAGATAAATGGTTATATTACTCTGGAAAAATGAGTGAAGAAAGATTGGCTGAATTAAATTGGGAAGCCTTTGAACTTTCTCTTATAAGACAAGACTTAGACAAGTTCATCGAAAGTGATAATGATATCTGTCAATTAAATTTGAAGATAGAATATCAAAAAGAAAAAGTAAATTACATTGAGGGAATTGTAAAGGCAATTTCCAATAAAATGTGGTCTGTAAGGGCTGCAATTGATTGGATTAAATTTACACAAGGTGTTTGATGATAAGAATAGAAAAACTAGATGAAGTTTTTATAAAAGTTCATTGTGATGATTCTATCGCAAAAGAAATTTCATCTTTTTTTACATTCAAAGTTCCAAATCATCAATACACTCCAGCATTTAAAAAGAAAAAATGGGATGGAACTATAAAGTTATTCAACTACGCTTCAAGGACGATATATTCTGGATTGGTTGATTATATAGAACATTTTTTAAATGAAAGAAAGTATCAATACTCTCTTGATGGATTTGAAAAAATTCCATTTGAAGATTCTTACATTGACGAATGGTTAAATAAGCAAATTATATATTCAAATAAAAAGCAAATAACACCGCACGATTATCAACTTAGTGCTGTAAAAGAATCAATTAAAAATAATAGAATACTACTGGTTTCCCCAACAGGTTCTGGAAAATCACTAATAATCTATTTAACATTAAAATTTTTACTTGAAAACTTTGATTCGACAAAATATTTAATTCTTGTACCAACAACAGGTCTTGTCACTCAGCTTGCTTCTGATTTTAAAGATTACTCAAACTCAGACAAGGATTTTTTAAGACAAATTCATCTTATCTTTCAGGGACAAGAAAAAACATCATCTAAAAGAATAACAATTTCAACATGGCAAAGTATCTTTAGAGAAGATCACGATTATTTTTCAAATTATCATGGAATCTTTGGTGATGAAGTCCATCTATATAAGGCTAAATCTCTATCTTCTATAATGAAAAAGCTTTTGAATACTCCATTTAGAATCGGTACAACTGGTACACTAGACAATACACAAGCACATAAACTAATAATAGAAGGTCTGTTTGGTAGGGTTCATTCTGTAACTACAACTAAAAATTTAATGGATGATAAGATCTTATCGACATTGAATATTAATTCTGTAATTTTATCTTACGATGTAAAAGAATATGAAAGTGTTAAAAAAGCCAGATATGCTGATGAAATGGAATGGTTGATTTGCAACAAAAAAAGAAATAATTTTATTTCAAAATTATGTAAAAACATATCTGGAAATATTTTAGTTTTATTCAATTATGTTGATAAGCATGGAATACCACTCTATGATCAAATAAAGAAGGAATCTGGAAAAGAAACATTTATGATTAGTGGAAAAACAGATATCGAAGAAAGAGAACAAATAAGAAAAGTTGTGGATAATCATAAAAACAGTGTTCTAGTTGCCTCATATGGGACATGCAGTACAGGCATAAATATAAGAAACATCAATGCTATCGTATTTGCTTCGCCATCAAAATCTGTAATTAGAGTATTACAATCGATTGGTAGAGGTCTTAGAAAGTCAGATACGAAAGATTCAGTGATTTTATTTGATATTGCGGATGATCTATGTTGGAAATCCTACAGAAACCATACCCTAAGACATTTTGATGAAAGAATCAAGATATATAATAAAGAGAAGTTCAACTACAATATCAAGAAAATTCGACTTTAGGAGGAAATATGGGATATAAAATATTAAAACTCAATAATGGTGAAGAATTGATAGGTTCTGTTGTTGAAAACGAAACAAGCCTTCTAATTGAAAGGCCAATGGTTTTTATTAGTTCTACTATGTCTGGTAATAATGGCATGGCTGTTGATGTTACCTTTTTAAGAGATTGGCTACACAACAGCGATGATAAGACAATTGAGATCAAAAAAGATAGAATTGTTGCAATTATAGAACCAAGCAAAAAGTGTTCATCAATCTACGATGGTGAAAAGGAAAGAGAAGACAATGAGAAAAAACCAGTAGATGAATCTCAGATGAAAACTAATATAGAAAATATGGCGAATGAAGTCGGAGACTTTTTAGACTCATTTCTAAATGAATTAAATTCTGATATTTCTCAAGATTATCTACATGCAGTAGATGAGGAAATGAGAAATAAAAGAAGAAAGAAAAGAAGAAAAAAGAAAGAAGTTCTTAAGAATCCAATGATTCCAGACGAACTTAAGGAAAGACCAATGTTATATCTTAATATGGTTATTCCACCAGAAGCCATCATGAATTTAATCACTTCTGGTATTCTAGAACCAGATATGTTGCTCAAGATGATCGATGAGATCAAAAAGAGAAATAAATTTACTGGGGATGAAAAGGGTAGAGAAGACTTTGGAAATCAATTCTCAGATTGGAATCCAGATCCACTTAGTGATGATTACTCTTAAAGAACCTTTAAGAAACCCAATCTTCCTTAATACCACACAACAATTATATTAGACCTATTAAAACCTGTCAAGTAAAAAGTGTAAAAAAATATATTGAAGTTTTAATAAAAATGTGTATAATATTGTTATGAGCAAAGCAGAAAAGAAAAAAGACAAACATTATGTTGATAACGATGAATTTTTGTCTGCAATGAACAAATGGAAAATCATTGTAAACGAAGCAAAATTAAAAAACAAGCCAATGCCACCAGTGACTGATTATATTGGTCTTTGTTTTTATCAAATAGCAGATAGATTGTCAAGAAGACCTAATTTCATAAACTACCCATTTAGAGAAGATATGGTTAGCGATGGGGTGGAAAACTGCCTACAATACGCACATAACTTCGATGATCAAAAATCGGAAAATCCATTCTCATACTTTACACAAATAATATATTATGCTTTTCTTAGAAGAATAGATAAAGAAAAAAAACAAGCTTATATAAAATATAAGTGTATGCAGCATAATGATATAGATTCAAAGTATACTGAATGGTTGAGAGAAAACAATGAATCTGCGACTCTATCCGAATTTATTCAGAGAAATTTTTTCTTATCAGAGCATGATTTAGAAAAATTAGAAAAAGAAACAGAAGCAAAGGGAAAGAGAAAAAGAAAGAAAAAGAAATGAAAATTGCTATAATTAGCGATACCCATTTCGGGTATAAGAATGATGCTTCTTTTTTTCTTGAGGAATCTTTGAGTTTTTTTGAAAATGTATTTTTTCCATATCTTAAAGAAAATAAGATTCGACATGTGATTCACATGGGCGATTTATTGGATAGAAGAAAATATGTGAATTTTTTCACACTCAATCAGATTCATAAAAGATTTGCATCTTTTTTTAAAGACAATGATATAAATGTCTATTTAACTATCGGCAACCACGATACTTATTTTAAAAATACAAATGCAATTAATTCTATAAAAGAATTATTTTCTTTTTATGATAATTTTAATATAATTGAAAATCCAACAGAATTATATTTGGATGGATTAAAGCTTGGATTAGTTCCGTGGATAACCAAAGACAATGAGGATCTTTGTTATTCATTTATAAATTCAACATCAGCCTCAATACTGGTTGGACATTTTGAGATTAATGGTTTTGAGATTATTACTGGAATAAAGCACTCTTCTGGAAATGATGAGCAGATGTTCAATAAGTTTGATAAAGTTCTATCTGGTCATTTTCATATAAGGCAATCAAGAGGCAATATTCATTATCTCGGATCGCAGTATCAGATGAATTTTGGAGATATAAATTGTAAAAAGGGATTCACTGTATTGGATACCAAAACACGGGAATTGGAATTTATAGAAAATACTAGAAAAATATTCCATGTTTTGAAATATGACGATTCAACTGACAATGAGGTTGAAAAATTAAACCCAGAGTCTATTAAGAATTGTTATATAAAATTAGTGGTTATCAACAAAAAAAGACAGAAAAAGTTTGAACAATATGTCGATTATATTCTGTCAAACGAGCCTCAAGAATTTACTATAATAGAGGATCTTGACAATCAACAAGAAAAAGAAGATGATGTTGATGTCACACAAGATACGCTGACAATCATAGCAAAAGAAATAGACAACACCGAACAGATCAAAAATAAAGAAAAAGTTAAAACCATAATAAAAGATCTCTACATAGAAAGCATGTCATTATGAACAAAGAAAAAACAGCAGATGATTATCTTTTTGTTGAAGATACTGAACAAAAAATAAAATTTAGATCCATGATTGTGCCAGAAAAGGTTATCAATAATGATAATATTCAAGAAGATAAGATTTAAAAACTTTGGGTCATTTGGAAATAGGTTTACTGAACTAGAATTAACAAAATCTCCAACAACATTAGTTTGTGGGAGCAATGGAAGTGGGAAGTCATTTGCACTTCTAGATTCTATAACATTCGCACTCTTTGGAAAACCTTTTAGAAAAATCAACATACCACAATTGCAGAATTCAATCAATAGCAAAGAAAGTATAGTTGAGATTTTTTTTGAAATAGGAAATGATGAATATAAAATCCGCAGAGGATTGAATCCAAAGATATTTGAAATATTCAAAAATGACAAAATGCTAAATCAGGATGCTAAGTCTTCGGATTACCAAGATTTGTTGGAAAAACAAATCTTGAAGATGAATTTCAAAACATTTAGTCAGGTAGTAATACTTGGAAGTTCTTCCTTTATACCATTTATGCAATTAACAGCATCAGACAGAAGATCTGTAATTGAAAATATATTGGACATAGATGTTTTTACGACAATGAATAATTTGCTAAAAACTAAAACAACCGAGTGTAAAGAAAATCTTAAAGATATTTCTCACAAAATTGATTTACAGAATCAAAAAATAGAATATCAAAAAATCATTATAAACAAAACTAAAAGTTCTTCAAATATTGAAGAAATTAAAACTGAGATACAACAAAAGACAAATAATTACAAAGTATTATTAGATAAGATAGAGAAAGAAAATTCAACTAAAAAACAAATAGATGAGACTGTCTATTCCGATAATGTGAAAGAATTAAATAAATTAAACAAATTAATATCTCAGTTGGAAAGTAAAAAGGAAACAATAATCGATGAACTTTCTTTTTACGATAAAGAAGAAATTTGCCAAAAATGCAAGGGTAAGATAACAGAAGAAACAAAAAATAAAAATATTTTAGAATTGACTGAAAAGTTAAAAACTATAGATACTGCCTACGCTAAATTTCAGGAAAATATTAAAAATATTGAAAATTTAATCTCAAATATAAATATAGACAGGGAATATAATAAGAATATTGATGGAAAAATTCAAGAGTTTGAAAAACAAGCGTATGCCATCAAAATATCTTTGGACAACTTAAAATCAAAGATAAGCATAGATTCTGACGAAAGTGTAGAAGTAGAAAAAGAAAAAATAAAACTTTCTGAGATGGAAAAAGAATTAAACATGCTTATTATTGAAAAAGAAGATAAAAAAGAAGATCTGATAAATTATGAATATGCTTATACCCTGTTGAAAGATGGTGGTGTCAAGTCTAAAATAATTCGATATTACTTGCCAGCAATGAACAAGAATATTAATAAGTATTTAAAATCTATGGATTTTTTTGTTCAGTTTTTCCTTGACGAAGAATTCAATGAATCGATTAAAAGTAGAAATCGGGACGAGTTTTCTTACATGAACTTCAGCGAAGGTGAAAAAATGAGAATAGATTTATCACTTCTATTGGCTTGGAGAGATATCGCAAGAATGAAGAATAGTGTAAATTGCAATTTGCTTATCTTGGATGAAGTTTTTGATTCTTCTCTAGATGCTGGTGGAACTGAAGAAGTAATGAAACTATTAAATATTCTAGGCAACAATAATTCAAATGTTTTTGTGATCAGCCATAAAGCGGATCAAATAGTAGATAAATTTACAAGCGTTCTTCAGTTTGAAAAGAAAAATAACTTTAGCAGGATGGTAGGATGATTGAGTATAAACCAGAAGATGTAAACCTAAGAGGAATTTACAGAAAATACGACAAGAATGGAAATGTCAGCACATACTATACTGGTGATGTTGTAGATTTTGAGAATAAAAAATATATTGCAACTGATGTTATAGTTGGAATTCAACCAAAAACCATAGGAAGTGCTTGGAAAGAATTTGAGATATCGTCTAGATTTTATTATAGTATTCTTGAACCACAAAACACGAATGAAGGAGATAGGTGGTTGGATAGACAATCTGGTAGATTGTTTACAAGAGTACTTGACGAGAGTGGTCTAATTTGGGTAGAATTATAAGGGTAAAAAATGTCAAAGAAAGATAAAAACGGAAAAGGCGAACACAAAAAAACAGTTAAAACTTATGATCGTGGCATCAAGGATCGTGAAAAATCTTCAGAAAGAAATGAATATAAAAATAAGTTGAAGAATTTCGTCAGTGGCGACTATAGCCATTTGGATGAAGACGATCTTGACGACTTTGAATAATTTTGATACAATGGTGATTTATGACATCTACATCTATTACAATCAGCAAAACAACTTTATCGATTCTTAAAAACTTTGCTTCTATGAATTCAAACATTCTTGTGAAGCCAGGAAATGTTATTAAAACTATTACCCCATCTAAAAGTGGAATGGCTGAGGCAGTCATTGAGGAAACTTTTGATGTTGAATTTGGAATTTGGGATCTGAACAAGTTTTTAGGACTTGTAAGTTTGTTTAACAATCCTCAATTTGAATTTGGTGAGAAGAGCGTAAGCATTACGGGTTCAAATGGTTCTGTAGTCAAGTACAACTATTCTGAACCAAGGCTTCTAACATATCCACAGAAGACTGTAAATATGCCAAGCATGAGTGTCACGACTCAGATTCCAGATGGACTATTCAATGAACTTCATAGAATTTCTTCTGTTCTCCAATTGCCAGATCTTTCATTTATTAGCGATGGTTCTAATATTTACGCCCATCTATCTGATATGAAAGATCCGACTAGCAATAGTTACAAGGTGCAATTGGAGGGGGATAGCAATGGGGCTGAGTTTTCACTAAACTTCAAGATTGAGAATATTCGCCTTCTTCCTGGAGATTATGAGGTAACCTTCTCAAAGAATATTGCTGGGCAGTTTGAAAATCAAAACATTAATCTTAGGTATTGGTTTGCAATGGAGCCAGATTCTTACTATACGGAATAAAAAATGACAAATTCTAAAGAATTTTTGTTTGTAGAGAAGTACAGACCACAAACAATTCAAGAATGCATCCTACCAAAGTCCTTGAAGCAAACCTTCAAGGACATGGTTGCTAAAAAGGAGCCACAAAATCTACTATTATCAGGTTCTGCTGGAACTGGAAAGACGACAGTAGCCAAGGCTTTGTGTAATGAATTGAATTGCGATTGGATCATGATTAACTGTTCTGAAGACGGAAATATCGATACCCTCAGAACAAAAATCAGACAATTTGCGAGTACAGTCTCATTCCACGATACAAAGAAAGTGGTAATTTTGGATGAGTTTGATTATTCAAATGCACAAAGTATTCAGCCAGCCTTGAGGGGTGCAATTGAAGAATTTTCAAAAAACTGTAGATTCATTATAACTTGCAACTATAAGTCGAGAATTATTGAGCCTATTCACTCTCGCTGTACTTGTATTGACTTTAATATTCCAGTTTCTGAAAAAGCATCCATTGCGGCTGAGATGATGGATCGCTGCATGGATATTCTTAAGAACGAAAACATTTCATGCGATAAGAAGATTTTAAGTCAACTTATTATGAAATATTTTCCAGATATGCGTAGAATTTTGAATGAACTTCAAAGATATGGCGTGTCTGGTACGATTGACTCTGGAATATTGATGAATATCACAGAGGAGCAAATTAAGAATTTAATTGGATTTTTGAAGACAAAGAATTTGCCAGAAGTTAGAAAGTGGATTGTCACCAATTCCCACCTCTCTGAAACCGATGTCATTAGAAAGCTTTATGACAGCCTATACGGCTGTTTAAGCCCTTCTAGCATTCCACAGGCTATTCTGATACTTGGGGAGTATCAGAAGGATATGAGCCGAGTAGCAGACCTAGAAATTCATTTAATGGCTTGCATGGTTCAAATTATGATGACATGTGAGTTTAAAGGTTAAAAATTCATGCTTTCAGACTTTTTAAAATCCATCAATTCGACAAAAAAGAATATAATGGATACAGATCCAGAAATTGAAAAGTTTTACAATCCTTATGTTGTAAATAAGTCATTTTCTTATTTTTCTGAGTGTCTTTTTCATGTAAATTTTATGAATAAATTTCACGAATTGCCTAAAAAGATGCAATATGATTATTATTTTTACACCTTTAAGAAGAAAAATAGATTTTCAAAATGGGTAAAGGAAGATGTTGATTCCGATGATCTGAAGAATATTATGGAATACTATGGATATTCTAAAGAAAAAGCCAAAGAAGTTTTACCACTATTTAAAGAAAATAACTTAAAATACATAAGGGAACAGTTAGGTAAATTCTAAAACCCCTAAATTATAAATAATATTATAATTTATGGAGTTTTTATGTATGGAAGATACTGTAGATGAAATAATGGATGGTTTGGGTGTAGAGATTAAATTAAATTCTAAAGAAGATTTTCTTAAAATAAAAGAAACTTTAACTAGAATTGGCGTTTCCTCAAAAAAAGATAAAAAATTGTTCCAATCTTGTCATATCTTACACAAAAGATCAAGATATTGGATTTTGCACTTTAAAGAGATGTTTTTATTAGATGATCTAGAAAGTGACTTATCCGACGAGGACATTTCAAGAAGAAATACAATAGTAAGACTTTTGGTTGAGTGGGGTTTATGCCAAGCCATAAACTCCGAAGATTACAGAGATCCACAAATAAGCCTAGCAAGAATTAAAATTTTATCACATGGAGATAAAAAGGATTGGGAATTGATACCTAAATACCATATAGGAAAGTGACTATATGGATTTAATGCAAGCTTTTGGAGCACCGTTTGATATCAATCTTTCATCCTGTTCTGATCTAAAACCAAAATATTTTTCTTGGACAGCTGAAGATTGTAATATTAAAGTTTTTATAGATGCAGCAATACCTCACGGTATAAATTACAAAAAGAAACCAGGGGAAAAGAAAATTGCATGGATATGCGAATCCAGAGCAATTTTTTTTGGTATGTACATACCCAAACACCTATTCGATCAAAACGCACAATTGATCAATGACTCTTTTGATGCTGTTTATATCTCGGATAGAGAATATTGTGAAAAGTTTAACAACTTTAAATTTTCGTTTGCTGGAAGCAATTTGCCGTGGATAGAAGATAGAAAAATTTTCGATAAAACTAAAATAGCATCCATGATTGCATCTAGTAAAAAATTGACGATAGGTCATGAATTAAGACATCATTTTGCTGAAAAATTTAAAGATAAAGTTGATCTTTTTGGTGGTGTTCTAGGTTCTCCGAGATTTGGTTATGAGAAAAAACCTTGGGGTGACAAATCAAAAGCAATGAATGACTACATGTTCTCCATAGTGATTGAGAATGATCGATATAGTACATATTTTACAGAAAAGATAACAGACTGCTTCGCAACGGGGACTATACCAGTTTACTGGGGAACCAAAGATATTGGCAATTATTTCAACGCTGATGGAATAATAACATTAGATTCTAGTTTCGATATCAACTCATTGACACCAGAGCTATACTACTCAAAAATTGAAGCAATAAGGGAAAATTTTGAAAAGGTAAATAAGATGGAAAATGCAGACGATGTTCTGTATAAACTAATTCAAAATTTATAAATACTAGACCATGATAACTCCAGTGATTTCTTTTTATTCTGATGTTGATGGTCGCACCTATTATAGCGATCACTCTAAAAGATTAACTAAAAATTTAGATAATTTAGGAATTCCCCACATAATAAGGGAGAAAAAATCAAAAGGATCTTACAGATCCAATTGTCTGTCAAAACCTAGATTTATTTTAGATATGATGAATGAATTTAGAAAGCCATTAGTTTGGCTAGACATAGATTCTATAGTACATAAATCATTAGATGTTTTTGATGAATTTAAAGATAAAGTCGATGTTGGATTTGCCTTTCCAAAGGTTCCAACAAAAGAAGATCCATCAATAGCTCTACCAAAAGCTTCTCCAATCTATGTTAACTATACACCAAAGACATTAGAATTCATGTATGCTTGGATAGAAGCGAGCGAACAGGTGGAAAGTCAGAGAGATACTATGTTTGACCATGAGGTCTTAATGGGTATTTTTAATAAAATTATAACAGAAAATACAGGCATTAGGATGGCATGTTTAAGTAATGCTTATTGCGTTTGGCCTGGTTTGCAGGTTATTGGTGGGGAGCCAATAATTACTATGGGATTGGCCGATGGTCAATCAAAAGAAGAATCTCTTAGAAAAATGGGATTTGATGAAAATAATATAAGATTTCAATGCCCAGGAAATAAATTTTTAGTACAATCATGAAAACTACAGTAATATCATACTTTTGCGATGTAGATACAAATAATACTTATTATTCTTCACATGCATTTCATTTTATTAAAAATATGCAAAAATTAAATATGCCATATTATGTTGAAGAAATTACATCAAGAGGTTCTTATAGATCTAATTGTTTATATAAACCTTCGTTTATACTAAAGTGTATGGAAAAAATTAACGGTCCAGTTATTTGGCTAGACATTGACAGTTATGTTTATAAAAAACTTGATATGTTTGAAAATATAAATTCTGATGTTGTTTTTGCCACTAATAGTATAAATGAAAAGGGAAATTTTATTCCAAAGGCATCTCCAATATATTTAAGTGGAAATGAAAAATCATTTGAATTTATCAATAAATGGATTGAAAAGTGCGAGTATTATTTAAAAAATGAAAAAAAGTTTTTTGATCACGAAATTATGTTGGAAGTTTTGGAAGAAATTCAGATTGAAATTGGTTTAGTTGGATCTAATTTTTGTCTATTCGCTGATTCAAATTACAATAAAGATGATGCTGTGATTGTGATGGGTATTTCGGATGGAGATTCAAAAATAAGAGGTCTAATAGACATGGGGCAGAATAAAGAACAAATTATTGGAAATTCTGCAAAAAATACTTACTACACCAACAAAGGTATTATATAATGAAAAATTTATTTGTTGAGTATATCAAAACAGACAATCAACACAGGCAAAGTGAATATGATTTCTGCCTAATAAATAATGCAAAATTAAAATATTTTGATAATATTTTTGTCATAACGAAGGAAGAGTTGCCTGTTTTTTCTTCAAAAATTACAAAAATTTACCCATTTGGTGAAAGAACAAAATATCAAGATATATTTAATCTAGAAGAAGCTTCGAATCCAGAAGATCTAAATTTTATAGCAAATTCTGATATTTATTTTGATTATAGTATTTTAGAATTAGATGAAAAAGTTACAGATGAAATTGCCATTGGCCTGAGTAGATGGTATCCAGAAGATGATCATTATTTTATAAATGGTTTTCATCAAAATGGAAGAGCAGCACCAGAGTCAAATGATGTTTGGGTATGGAGGGGAAAGTCTAAAGTAAAAAATGGAGATTTTCCAATAGGTTACTATTCTTGCGATTTGAGAATAATGCAGTGTTTTGTTGAAGCTAAATACAGGGTGTATAACCCTGCAAAGGATGTTAGGGTTTGGCATAAGCATAAATTTAGAGGTTATGGAATTCCACCAAATGTTCCTGGGCCATATTGGAAGGGACCAGATGATCATCATTGTTTAGAAGATGTGAGATGAATATAAAAAATATAGCACTAACTATAGTGGATGGCCTTGGAACTGAAACTGAACAGTATCAAAATATTGCTAAAAATATTTTAACTAATTTAAATTATTTTATATCTGAAGTATTGTTTTTAACACCAAGTAAAGAATACAACAACAATGAATTTAATGTTAAGTATATTGATATTTTAAATTATTGCGATTTAAATGAATTGTTATTTCAAAAATTAATTAACTATTCAGATTCTGAATATTTCATGGTTGTTCAGACTGATGGATTTCCAATAAATTATAATTTATGGGATGACGATTTTTTAAACTACGATTATATCGGAGCACCGTGGCCTTCTGGAATGAGATGGACAGGAAATAGTCCAGTGGTGGGTAATGGTGGATTTTCTATTCGTTCTAGAAAATTATATGATATGACAAATAAAATATCTGGATTTAGAGAATTTCATAAACAATCATTAACAAATGAGGATGTAACAATTTCGGTAGTGGTCAGAAAAATGTTAGAAGAAAATGGTATCAAATTTGCTCCAGTGGAATTGGCAAAAAAATTTTCAGTAGAGATACCAATTTCGGAAGACCATAAACTTGAAAATTGTTTTGGATTTCATGGTAAGAGATATATTGAAATATTAAAGGATAAAAAACATGAATTGTTCTGTAATTAATACAAAATACCAATATTATTGTTCAGCCCCATCAGATATACACCAACACCTTCCTACACTACAATCTTATGTTGAAGAGTGTGAAAATGTTGTAGAATTTGGTGTCCGTGGAATAGTAAGTACATGGGCTATGCTTGCTGGTAAACCTACTAAAATGATATCATATGATATAGAACCACCATCCAAATGGGGTGGAAATATAGATGAAGTTTATTCAGCAGCAAAAGATTGCGGGATTGATTATCAGTTTATTCTAGGTGATACCACAAAGATTCAAATAGAGGAATGTGATCTTCTATTCATAGATACACTTCACGAATATGACCAAATGAAAAAAGAATTAGAATTACATGGAAATAAAGCTAAGAAATATTTGATATTTCATGACACAATTAGTTTTAGAGAGAGGGGAGAAAGAGGTGGATGTGGAATCTATAAAGCAATTATTGAATTTTTGAAAGAAAATTCTCATTGGTATATTGAATCAGAATATACAAACAATAATGGATTTTTGATACTAAAGAGAAGATAATGAAAATTTATTATAGATTATCTGATAATAATAGAAGGGGTAAGGCTCCCGAATATTTTACAAATGAAAATTGTTTAAATAACTTTATTAAAAATTTTGAAGTAAATGAATCAGAATTAGTAATTATTGCAGATAATGTTTCAGACGAAACGATGCAGTGGTTGAAAAAATATAAGGTGGAAGTGATAAGAACATCTTTGGGAAACTGTGGTAGTTTTGATTTTACATATAATAAAGCAATTACAGAAAATAAAGATGATGATATAATTTATTTTGTTGAAAATGATTATCTTCACAGACAATATTCAAGAAATGCTTTAAATGAAGCATTTAATTATTGTGGGGCAGATTATGTAAATTTATACGATAGTCCAGAAAGATATAAAAAACATTTTAATATAAATTATAATAAAGAAATAGATTATATATTTGAAAATTTTAAAAGCTATAAGAGTGAAATATTTTTTGGTATTAATGATTATTGGAGAACAGTTAATACTGCAACAATGACATTCGCATCTAAGGTAATTACTCTAAAAGAGGATAAGAATGTATTTAAAGCTTCATTATTGCTATTGAATGTTGATGAACATCCTTATAGAAAAATACCAGGAGATTATGAGCTTTTTTGTACCCTAACTGATATTAGACATAGATTAATGATAAGTCCAATACCTGGGTATGCAACACATGGAGATCTTTTATCTCCAAAAATAAATTGGAAAAATTCTTTATGAAAAAAAATATTTGTTTATCAGTTTTAATATTATCGATAACTGAAAGATTGGATCTGGCTAATAAGTTATTTAAAAAATTAGATTCCCTTTGTTCTTATGGAGATGTGGAAATATTAATTTTGACAGATAATAGAAAAAAATCAATAACTGAAAAGAGAAATGATTTATTAAGTATAGCGAATGGAAATTATATTGCGTTTCTAGACGATGATGACGACATTACTGATGATTATTTTAAAGAATTGGTCCCAATATGCAGAGATAATAAATATGATGTAATAACATTCAATCAGTATTGTAATGTAAATGGATTTGAATTTTATGTTACTTTTGATCATGGAAATGCAATAGAAGGTGTTGATTACAATTATTTAAAAACAAATCCAAATTATAAAGTAAAAAGACCAGCATGGCATTTGTGTGCTTGGAGATCTGAATTGGCAAAAAATGAAAAATTTATAGAGATAAGAAATCAATATAATGAATCCTGTGAGGATGCCGATTGGGTAAGTAAAATGAGTAAAAGGGTTGAGAGTAGCTATAAAATAGATAAAGTATTACATAAATATCTGTATAATACCAATATTAGTAGATCGGCATCTTAAAATGAAAAAATATTTTATAAATTATGCAAATAATGGATTTTTAAATAGCCAACAAATTGGTTTAAAAAGTGCAGAATCTTTTGGATTTATTTCTAAAGGATATAATAATAATGATATAGATGAAACTTTTAAAATTAAAAATAATAAAATTTTAAGTCAAAGTAGAGGTGCTGGATATTGGTTATGGAAACCTTATCTGATTTTAAAAACATTAAATCAAATAGAAAATGATTCGTATTTAGTTTATATGGATTCTGGCGCAAAAATAATAAAAAATGTAGATAATATTTTAAGAATGATAAACCATAAAGGTGTTTTGAATTTTTCAATGAAGCAAAAAACTTCAAAATGGACTAAAGGTGATTGTTTTTTCTATCTGAATAAAAATAATAAAAATGATTTTTCTGAAGAAAATCAAATGCAAGCGACCTATCTATTTTTTAGAAAATGTTCATATTCTGTTTCATTTGTTGAAAAATGGTTAGAAAATTGTTTAATTCCAGGATTAATAGAAGACACACCAAATATAAGAATGGATAATTTTAAAGATTTTATAGATCATAGACACGATCAAGCAATATTATCATTAATGGTGTATAATGAAAATATAATGTATATCCCCCAAATTGATCAGTACTCTAAAGAACACGGCTACAGCGATGATTGGATATTAGTAGATAGGCATGGAAATAGAAATTGATAATATTTTAAATGCTGCAAATTATGAAAAAATAGCAGACTATTCCATAGTTTTATCATATAATAAATTATTTGATAAAGAAATATTAAATAAAAATTGTATTATTTTTTGTAAAACTGATGATTTAAATTATCTATTTGATAATATACGAGAGTCAAATAAAAAATATTTACTAATAACTCATCACTCAGATTATCCAATTGATAATTTTAGATATAGTAAAAAGCCCAATAGCATTCATAAATGGTTTGCTATAAATCCAACACACATTTGTGAGGATTTGATATCAATACCCTTGGGTCTAAAAACCCACAAAGATCCATTTTATGAACCACAATATATGACTAAATGGTTTGTTCAAAATATACAAACATTAAAAAATAATAAAAAAGAATTTACAATTTATTGTAATTGGAATTTAACAAATCCAAATAGAAAAAATATATTGAATATTTTAAATAAAAATAAATTACCATTAATATATCAATCAAATTTATCTTTTGATGAGTATGCGATAAATATGTCTAAGAGTTTATTTGTTATTTCACCCCCTGGAAATGGTATAGATTGTCATAGAACATGGGAAAGTTTATATTTGGGTTGTATTCCAATAGTTATAGATAATTACATTTATGATGATTGGACAGACTTACCAATACTAAAAGTTAAAAGTTATGAAGATTTAAATGAAGAAATACTTATAAATTTTTTAAATAAAAAATATAATTATGATAAATTATATTTAAATTATTGGAAAGATAGAATAAAAAAATATCATGATAAAAATTAAATCATTTTTAGTTACATATGATCGTTTATATGATAAAGTATTAGATAATTTATCAGAATCTGAATTGGAATCTATTTATTGTTATGAAATACAAAAAAATGTTAAAAAACAAATAACAAAAAAGATTAAAAATAATATAAAAGAATGGGAACTTCCCTGGAATAATTTTGAGTATCAGAAAAAACAGTATTATGAGTATGGAACTTTTGTTCATTTACTGAACAATCAATATTTAATTGAAGATTCGACACATATTGGAATATTTCATTATGATGTAGTTTTTAATAAAAATTCCATAAATTCTACATATAATTTATTAATGGAAAATAATAAAAATATTTTTTATCAGAAAAAGAGAGGTCTATCTGATTTATACCTGTCATGGTATGAGTTACAAAATATTTGTAAATTTATGGAAGAGAGGTTGGACTGTCAATTTAATCCAGACTTAATATGGAATAATGGTTGGATAAGTGAGGCTTTAAGCATAACTCCAAAAGAAATATTTTTAAATTTTGCAAATTATTTACAGGATAATAAAGAAGATATAGAAAATATTTTAATAAAAAATCAATGGGGAATAATGAATAGAATAAATCATAGAATTTGCGGTATAGTTGAAAGGATGTGGGGATTTTATTTAGTTTCATTAAATTATCCATTAATTGAATTGGATGTTAAACACGATTGGGATTCTTATGTTCATAAACACAGTTCAGAAGAAAATTGGATAAAAAAATGATTATAGAAAAAATTTTATCAGTAAGTAATGAAACATTAAATAATATAGAAGCATCTTTTGTTGAAAACTATGATTTATATCATAATTTTAATTACTTTTATGGAGAATCTGGAAGAGAACATTATCGTTTATTGATGTATATTTCCTCTTTGTATTCTAATAAAATTTTATTTGATATAGGAACAAATAAATGCATGTCCGCACTAGCTCTTTCATATAATAAAAATAATAAAATAAAAACATATGATATAATTAAACTTTTACCAAAAAATCCTGAAAGAGCCAACATTGAATATTTTATAGGAGACTCTACAAAAGATCAAGATATTAAAAATACACCATTTATATTTTTAGATGTGGCCCATGATGGAATCTATGAAAATATTTTATACAAATTTTTACAATCAATCGAATGGGATGGTTTATTGATGTTAGATGATATCCATCTTAATTTAGAAATGAAGCAATTTTGGGATTCGATAGAATATAAAAAACATGATATAACTAAAGTTGGTCACTGGAGTGGAACTGGAATTGTCGAGTTTGGAAAATTAAATAAATGATTTCTTTTGAAAATAATAAAGAATTATATCAATTCAATGATAAAAAATATTTAAAATCATTAGAATATGCAAAAAATCTAAAGCCATATAAAAGTATAGATAAATTAAATTTTAATTTATATTGGAGAGTTCCCAGAAATTTTGAAAGAAAACAACTATTACCGATTAAATCATTAATAGCCAATCATGAAGAATTTAATTCTTCAAATTATAATATAAATTTATGGTCAAATATAGATTTATCAAAAAATGAATTATTGAAACCTTTTTCCAAATATATTACTCATAAGATTTGGAATCCAATACAAGAATTGAAAGATACCCCTTTAGAAGATTATCAAGAATATTTTAAATCAATTATTATTGATGATGATCGTTGTTATTTGGGTGGTGATTTTTTTAGATTATTATGTTTATTTAAATATGGTGGTTTTTATATAGACATGGATATGTGTATATTGAGAGATTTAAGCCCTTTAAATAATTATCAATTCATTTATCAGTGGGGATCATCTGGAACTATTCCTAGTGAACCTAATATATTTTATAATGGCGCAATAATGAGATTAAATAAAACAAGTAGAACTGCTTATAAATTTATAGAATTATTAACAAAAATTCAACCAATACCAAATTCTTTTTGTTGGGGGCAAAAATTGTATAGTCATGTTAAAGATAAAGATTTAAAAATTTTTCCATGTGCTTGGTTCAATACAGAATGGGGTCTAAATCCAATATATCCAATGTCTAAAAATGGTGATACAAATTTATATGATGGGGCATTTACATGGCATTGGCATAATAACTGGGATACTATAATTGAAGATGGTTCCAAATTTGATATTTTAGAAAAAATAATTGATGATAAATTAAAAATATTTAAACTTATTTAAAGTAAGTAATAAAAAAATGAAATCAGATATTAAAACATATTTTGTGTTACCTTATAGAGATAGATTTGGTAAATATAAAAAAGCTCTCAACGAGTTTATACATCCATTTAAAGAATATTTAAATTCTCAAAATAAAAATTATGATATTATAATTGTTGAAAGAAGTGAAAAATATGATTTATTTAATCTTGGACAAACTATTAATATTGGATTCGATATTTTTAAAAAAAATATGAATGAAAATGATATTTTTATTTTTCACCCAGTAGATATTTTACCAAAAACTGTAAATTATTTTATAAATAAGACGACAAAATTTTGCTCATTAGAGCACTCGAAAGATGGAACTTTTTATAAAGCTATGGGATTTCTTGTTTCTGATTATTTAAAATTAAATGGATATACTAATAAATTTTGGGGGTGGGGAGCAGAAGATGATGAGATGATGGCAAGACTAAATATAGCAAATATAAATATAAATGTTTCAATAGATGAATATTTAAAATTATGTGATGATGGAAATGGTACTGAAGAACATCAGCATTTTATGCCAACATTTGACAGAAATCATCAAATTGTTAATGAATTGAAACAAACTAAAAATTTATATTATTCTGGATTAAATGATTTAAATTATAAAATTTTAGAAGAATCGGAATATCTTGGTGTGAAAAAATACTTAGTGGAATAATTAAATGAAAAATATATTATTATTGGGTGGCAATGGATATGTTGGTTCTTTTTTAAATTATAAATTTAAAAATATTTTTAATATTAAAAATATAGATTTAAATTGGTTTATTGATAATGAAGAAAAAGTAGATTACAACGCTTTATCTAAAGAATATATTAATAATTTTGATTCTGTAATTTTATTAGCTGGTCATAGCTCAGTAAAAATGTGTGATAATGATATGTTATCTTCTTTTAATAATAATATTAAAAATTTTATTAATCTATTAACAAAAATAAATAAATCTCAAAAATTTATTTATGCTAGTAGTTCTTCTGTTTATGGTAATACTCAAAAAAGTGTTGTGTCCGAAACATATAATAATTTTGATCCATATAATTATTATGATTTGACAAAACAAATTATAGATTCTTACGCGCAAAAAACAGAATTAAATTATTATGGTTTAAGATTTGGAACTGTTAATGGTTGGTCACCACATTTAAGAACAGATATTATGATAAATTCTATGACTTATTGTGCTGTAGAAGAAAAACACATAAAATTATACATTAAAGATATTAGTAGAGCAATATTAGGAATTGATGATTTAGCAAACTCAATTAAAGCAATAATTGATTGCAATAAAAATAATTCTGGTATTTATAATATAGCTTCTTTTAATGATACAGCAGAAAATATAGCAAAAGATGTTTCTCAAATCTGCAATGTTCCAGTAGTTGAATATGATTTAAACAACTTGGATAAAATTAAAAATGTTAAGGTTCAACTCAAAGCTTATGATTTTTCCATAGACACAACAAAATTTGAAAAAACATTTAATTTTAAATTTAAAGATACAACTAAAAATATAACAAGAAATTTGTTACTTAATTATAACAATTGTATTAAAACATCAAGAAATGAAAATATAAATTATGAATGATTATAAAGTTATAAATCAATGTAGATGTTGCAATGGTTCTGTTGAATGTATATTAGATTTGAATGATCAACCTTTAGCAAATTCATATCATAAAAATACTGAAAAATTAAAATATTATCCTTTAAAGTTAAATTTATGCAATAATTGCTTTCATTTACAATTAAGCGTTGCAATTAATCCAGATTTAATGTTTAAAAATTATTTGTATGTTAGTGGAACTACGGAAACTCTTAAAAATTATTTTGATTTTTTTTCTAAATTTACCGTTCAAAGATTTAAACATCACCATAATAGAAAACCTGTAAATATACTTGACATTGCTTGCAATGATGGATCACAACTTGATTCTTATAAAAAACTTGACATTTTAACATACGGAATAGACCCTGCTGAAAATTTATTTAAGCTTAGTAGTTTAAATCATCAAATTATTTGTGATTATTTTCCATCAAATAAAATTAATAATAAATTTGATTTAATTACTGCCCAAAATGTTTTTGCCCACACAGATGATATTGTTGCATTTTTAAATGAATGTAGAGATAGATTGAATGAAGATGGAATGTTATACATTCAAACTTCACAATCAAATATGATATTGAATAATGAATTTGATACAATATATCACGAACATCTGTCATTTTTTAATACTCTTTCTATGAAAAATGTAGTTGAAAAATGTGGATTGAGATTAAATAATGTATTTAAATTTGATGTTCATGGATCAAGTTATATTTTCGAAATTGCAAAATATACAAAAGATACAAATTTGGAATCAACATTATTGGAAGAGCAAAAAAATGGCATCTATTCAAGAAAAACATACGACTTTTTTTCAAAAAATGCAAAAGAAATAACAATAAATTTAAAAAATGCTATTAATGATTACAAAAAAAATGGGTATAAAATAATAGGTTATGGGGCAGCGGCAAAGGGGATGACATTGCTTAACTTTGGAAAAATTAAATTAGATTACATTATAGATGATAATGTACTTAAAACATCTCTATACACTCCAGGTATGAATACAGAAATTGTATCAATTTCTGTATTAGAAAAAATGAAGTCTGATAAAATTGTTTTTGTTCCTTTGGCTTGGAATTTTTTTGATGAAATTTGCAGCAGGATAAAAAAAGTAAGAAACTATTCTGGTGATTTATTTTTGATGTATTTTCCAACTTTAAAGGTTATATTAAAATGAAACATATTTACAATAATAGTAATTTTGGTGAAAATTGGTTTACATATCCTAATTTGTATACATCTATGGTTAATATATGTCCAGATAATGGACATTTTGTTGAAGTTGGATGTTGGAAAGGGAAATCTACATCTTATTTGATGGTGGAAATAATTAACAGTGGTAAATCTATCAAATTAGATTGTATTGATTTATGGTCCAAGGATCAAGATTATCACGAAGATCTTTCTAATTTATTTGATACATTTTTAAATAATATGTCTGAATTCAAAGGATTATATAAAGCAATTAGAATGGATTCTGTAGAAGCAGCTTCTTTATATAAAAATAATAGTTTAGATTTTGTTTTTATAGACGCATGTCATAGTTATGAATGTGTTAAAAATGATATAAAAGCATGGCTTCCAAAAATTAAAAAAAATGGTTATTTGTGCGGTCACGATTTTAGCAGTAAAGATGTAAATAAAGCAGTATATGAATGTTTAAACAACATATCAACACAAGAAGATTGTTGGATTTATAAAAATTTATAATGTATAAATTGTAGGTGGTTCTGATCTTTTGTGAATGCATTTTTTTTTCCAATAACTGTCCAAATTTTTGGTTATAAATAGTATAAAGGACTTTTAGTAATGTATCGATTAGCTTTATCAATGATTGTGAAAAATGAATCTCATATTATTCTTGAGTGTCTTAACTCAGTTTATAAACACATAAATTACTGGGTTGTTGTGGATACTGGTTCGACAGATGGAACTCAAGACATAATTCAAAACTTCTTTAAAGAAAAAAATATTCCTGGAGAATTGATTCAATCTGAATGGAAAGGATTTGGCCCATCCAGAACTGAAGCCTTGGATGCTTTAAAGGGTAAGGCAACATATGCTTGGATGATTGATGCCGATGATTACCTTGATGGATCATTCACACTTCCAGACGGTGATGAGATTGATTCTTTCGCTCTAAGATTGGGTAGGGAAGAATTCTCTTGGTGGAGAAATCAAATATTTAAAGTTGATAGCGGGTGGGAATATGTTGGCGTATTACATGAATATGCCAGATCAAGAAAAACAGAAAATCCCATAAT